>Ga0116192_1000025_pt1 | contig 119907 bp, 110 predicted proteins | sample AD_UKC113_MetaG_FD_89876 | JGI IMG/M metagenome (GOLD analysis project Ga0116192, IMG submission 89876) | Active sludge microbial communities of municipal wastewater-treating anaerobic digesters from Hong Kong - AD_UKC113_MetaG | ecosystem: Engineered > Bioreactor > Anaerobic > Digestate...
ATAGCCCGGATCGCCCGGCGCTGGCCACTTGCGAAAGTTCGGTGCAATCGCCATGACCACAAGCTCATCGCGAGCACACAGGGTACTGTCCACCAATGAATTGGTATACAGGGTCAAGTCGGAAGAGTCTATTACCTTCCTGTTCTCTATGAAGATCTCCCAAGGGTAATAGTTCTCTGGTAAAGCGTCCCTGTCTATCACCATATAGAGCGTCATACTAGGAAAAGTGGGAACCAAAGATCGTACCTGTTCCAGTTTTTTCGCGCTCACATTTTCAGGATCGATGAGATGCTCGTAGATGTTCCAGACAGTGGCATTCGCAATCACCCGGTCGGCCAGAATTACGTTGCCATCGTGCAGCCTGACGCCATAGGCTGTCCCTTCCCGAACAAGGATTTTGTCTACAAGGGTATGGTAAAGAACCTGGCCGCCGTAACGTTCAAAGGCTTTCTCAATGGTGTTGGGAAGCATCTGTGCGCCACCAGCAGGATAGTAAACACCGCCCACATGATTATCAATAAACATCGTTGCCGCTAAAACTGCAGGTGTTTCTTTGGCGGTTGTGTAGGCATAGGCTGAACAGAGTTTGTCGTAGAAATTCAGCAACTCAGGAGAATTGAAATACTTCTGGAGGAGTTCGAGCGTACTTGTCGAAAGCAACTTTTGCATCTTCAGAATTGAAAAAGGATCTGACAGCAAACTGCGCAAGGCCTGGCGCCTGGAAAACTCTGATGGCGGCACAATTACTTCATTCTTGATAACGATATTCTCATACATCTTATAAAGATCAGCATAGAATAACCTTAATCCCTGGGCGTCTTCAGGAAACAGCTCAGCCATTTCTTCAATGAAACGTTGAAGATCGGGCCAGAAAACAATTTCTCTGCCTTCAAATGTCATGCGTGCCAGGGTTTTATGATGGATGATATCGATGGGTTCCTCGAGTTGATTAAGCACAAAATGAAAGGGCCGAAATCGTTTCTCGCCAAACCCATAGAGCATCGCGGCTCCCACGTCGTACACACGGTCTTCACGTTTGAAGGAAGTACACGCGCCACCAGGTTTGTCCTGCTGCTCGACAATAAGGACGCTGAGACCTTTTTTTGCAAGCAGGCTTGCTGCTGTCAGACCTCCAAGGCCGGCACCCACAACAATCACATCGTAGTGCTCGCGTAGAATCGAATCTTTAGTTATCCTCACCATGTTCCTCCTCGCCGTTTTGCTGCTTTACCTTATGCAGAACCGCTTCAGCCGCAAGCTTTCCTGTCAGAACCGCTACCGGCGAACCGCCAGGCGAATAAGTCCAGTGACCAGCTGTTAATAGTCGGGATATCGGTGTATAAACGCTAGAGTTCATCTGCAGAAAACTTCCCCTGGAGAATGCTTCCCCCCGATGATAAGACCAGCCCATGATTGCACCCTCGGAGTTGGAGGTGCGGTTTGCAATTGTGAGTGGCGTAGCAGAAAGACAGACCTCGATATGTTCTCCGAGTCGAGGAATATGCTTCTCCAAGCTCATTATAAGTTCGCGGGTTGCCCGATCTTTCATTTTCTGATAGGCAGGCTGAGGCCTATCCCAGCCGCCACCAAATTGCCATGAGGTCATGGCGCTGATCACAAGGCCTGTTTTGCCCTCAGGGGCGAGCCCAGACTGATGCATACAGGGAATCGATAGCTCCTGTGGAACATGAGTAAAATAGTCGTCGCGGTTAATTCGGTCTTCTTCGCTGATGCCTTCCATGTCTGGATGATAGAACACGTGGGCACAACCTTCAAAATTAAGCGTTTCTGGTGCCTGGTCAAGTCCGAGGAAGACATTGAAAACCGAATGCGACACCTTTGCAGCTTGCAACTTGTGCTCAAAACGCTTGGGCAAAATTCCCTCGGGCACCAGTCTTGTGAGTGTTTGACGTAAATCATTTGCTGCGATGGTATATTCGGCTTCGATTTCCTCTCCGTTCGCCAGCCTCACCCCGCGTGCGCTTTGCCCTTTTAGCAGTATACCAGTAACACGCGCACCGAATCGGAAGGCCCCACCCCATCTCTGAATGGCGTTTTCTAGAGCCTGAGGAACAACTTGAATACCCCCGTGTGGATAATAATAGTCCAGAAACATCCGAAAATACCCAAGCCCAAAAAAGACACTGGTACCATCGGGAAAAAGGTCACTCAATAAGTTTATAAGGCGCAAATCGTGCAGGTACTTTTGCAGATATGGACGTAATTCCTGATGCATGAACGAAAAAAGTTTTGGTGATCGCTTCAGTAACGAAGAACCATGTTGCTTAATCCATGCCGATCGGGCATCACCGCCCCTCTCGGGCCTGTCAAAGAAAGGAATTGGGAAGGAAAGAAAGCCGTCCATAATCTCATATATCGTTTTGGTATCGCGCAATATTTGGTCGAGTCCTTGCGCTTCGTCCTGGTAAAGCTCTTTAAGAATCCGAAAATATGCTTCAATATCACCAAAGTTTCGAACAACCTGGACCTTCCCGCCTGCTATCAATGCAACGGGACTTGGCTCAAACTGAATTTCATCGAGCAAGCCAAGCTGGGCCAACATTGGCATCATTACCGAACTATTCTCTATTGCCTTGATGCCACCATCGAAACAATAACCTGAGTGCCAGAACGAACTGAAAAGCCCGCCTGACTTGTCTGCCTGTTCACAAACAAGCACCTTGGCTCCGCCCCTAGCTAGAAACGCCGCTGCTGTAAGGCCAGAAATCCCAGCACCAACGATGATTACGTCGTATTTCATGGCCACACCTTTTGTCTTTTCATGGTCAACTTCCCATTTTTGACTGTAAGAATTGACTATTAGAATTGACTATCAGAAATTGTGAATCAAGCCCCCAGCCCGCGGCCCGCGGCCTGCGGCCAGACTAGAGGAGGAGGACCGCATCTCTTGTTCTGTTCGATTTTCGCACGGTCAGGTATTCATCGCCTGCATGTCGAGCGTGGTTATCACTTTGTTCCTGTAGACGAGGTCGTTCCGTTTAGTAAAACCGAGGTGCTCCCAAAACTCGTTGCCGGTTTCGTTACCATCGATCACAACAAGCGCGACCTTGTTTATGCCTTCTGCACGAAGCGCCACTATGGCATTATCCACTAGGGCGCGGCCGATGCCCTTGCCCCGCTCACTAAGCGCCACAGCGGTGTGATAGATGAAGCCGCGACGTCCGTCGTGTCCGCTCAACAAGACACCCACTATTTTGTTGTCTTTTTCGGCCACAAAACACGTGGTTGGGTTGCGTTGTAGATATTTGTCTATGCCGATTTTTGAATCATCAAGCACATTGAGGCCCATCCCGGGGGTGTTGAGCCACAAAGTGTAGACCTCGTCGTAATCGTCGATGGTCATGGTGCGAATTTCCATGGTTTGCAATCTAGTGTCTCACTACCCCGTTGTCCAGAGCCGGCGCTTCCGCTTTGAGCGAAGCCTTTACAAAAGGTAAGTCTAGACAAGTTCAGAGTTGTCTTGGGCTCTATTCCTTGTAATGCACCTGCAGATCCCGGTCATCACCATAGACGGTAAGAGTATAGATGCATCGATCCCCATGGACCATGTAGTGAGAATAGTGTACAGGAACATTGTTTTCGTTATAAATTATTTTGCTATTGGAGAATAAAGGGTCACCAGGAATACAAGAAAGAAGCGTCGCTTCCTCTAGACCCGCCCTAACGACACTGAGTGCCTTCTCTGCCCGTGCAAATTGAACTTTATACTGTTCCCGCAGAATTTTGAAAGTCGATACGTTTTCGCGTAGTTTGTCCCAAATGTCAGGATACAGATCCAATCTAAAAAAGGCGGTATCAATCATATATGGGTTGCCATTTTCATACATTACACGCTTAAGACGAACAAGACCCGCCCCCTCTGGAATCTGCAAATACCCCGCAATAATCGCATCGGCGGACGCAATTTCTTTTGCAACAATTCTATTTGTCATATTCTTCGAGGGATTGGTGGCATTCTCGCTAATTGTGTTAAACGCCAGGTACTTATACTCGTTTTTCAAGTAATTGACAAAAGTACCTTTACCTTGCTGCGACTTTAGGAAGCCCTCTGCCACAAGCTCGGCAATAGCTCGCCTCACCGTTATCCTGCTTACCTTATAGTGTGAAGCAAGCTCATTTTCAGCTGGCAACCGCTGACCGTGTTTATAAACCTCCCGCTCAATGTCGCTCATTATGACAAGTTTTAGTTGTTCATAGAGAGGACGCGAAGAAGCCATCACCAACACGGAATTTTGAGCAACAACTGGATCATCACTCTTACTCACGCGTGTTTGTATCCTTTTTCGAATGGTTTAGGATACCCAAAAGCGCCATAGAATTGGCAGGTTGCAGCAGCACGTTCGGCAGCGTAAGGTAAACACTCTTCGACACTAAGCTTCTCGAAATAGCGAACTAAGAATGCTGCAATGAAGCTGTCGCCGGCTCCCATGGTATCCACCACCTGGTTCAAAGGCTTTGCCTTCTGTCGGTATTCTTTCCCATTAACAGAAAACAAGGCACCTTCCGAGCCACGTGTGATACCAACTACTTCAACTCCAGCCTGGGTACAAGTATCTAGTATAAAAGCGAGTTCGGAATCGGTCAATTCCGAGCCTGAAAAAAAGGCCATTCTTAAGAACGGTACAATCTGCCGAATATAGGGCTCATCGTGCCTGTTAGAGAAATCAAACGAGACTGGCACCACTTTGGACAGATTCTCGATTTCGGGTTCGATACCAGAATAACACGAGGTGTGACAAAGATCAAAACCTCCGATGTATTGAAGGTCGTCCTTTGTAAGACGAATGCGAAACAAATGTTGTGCAGTGTCCTGAGGACCCCCGACAAACACCCTATCGCCTTCCTCATCGAGCTTAACCGCAGGATGAGCTGTGGGTGCATAAACTCGGCGACAGTGTTCGTAGGTTACGCCTTCTTGCTGTAATGCCCACTGCAAGTGCGATGATTCTGGGTCGTCACCGAGAATACCCATAAAAGCTACCCGGTCTGCACCATCTCGTTTTGCATTTACCGCGACGTTAACGGCATTTCCACCAGGATAATAGAGACCTTGATCAAGGTAACAATCGACGACATTGTCGCCCAAGCCCAAGAAGTTCATATTGCATCTGTCCTTTTAGTTCGTTGGTCTAGCCCTTTACGGAGCCGGCAAACATCCCTTGTATGAAATACTTCTGTACAAAGATAAAGAATATCATGATAGGTACGGCCGATATGGCCATTCCAGCAATGAGAGGTCCCCAGTCAACTTGAAGTGCATCCCTAAAGCTCATAAGACCGGCAGGTATTGTGCGGTACTTGTTAGAGTCTATGAAAATGACTGCGAACATGAATTCGTTCCACGCGTAATATGCAGTGAGAATTGCGCTCGTAACGAGAATTGGTCTTGAAATTGGCAAGAAAACCCTGAAAAACATCTGAAGGCTTCCACAACCATCAATGGTGGCTGATTCTTCAATTTCCTTTGGGACTCCAACAAAGAACGAACGTATGAGGAGCGTGCTCAGAGGAAGCCTGAACGCGATGTAAGGCAATATCAACGCATAAAGCGTATTGCGAATGTTAAGCCTTGTCAGAAGTTCATAAAGTGGTATCAAACAAACCTGAGGATTAAGCATCATGCCCCCGGTGACAAAGAGAAGCGCGTATTTAATCCATGAAGCCTTGTATCGAGAAAGGCCATAGGCCCCAGCAGAACCGATAAGAACAACCCCAATTATAGTCGCCGCCGTTACCAAGAGACTATTGAGAAAATACTGCGAAATTCCTCGCTCCCAGGCGACTTTGTAGTTTATCCACTGCAATTTCGTCGGCAAAGACCACACATTGAGCGTTATTTCTTCACTCTTTTTCAACGATGACATGAGAATCCAAAAAATCGGATATGCTACCATAACAAAGCCGATTATTAAAACAAGCAAAGCTAAACTGTGGAGAATGCGGCTCCCAGGCGACATCCTTCGCCATTTCTGGAACATACTCAGTCCTCCCCAGTACCGAATGCCTTTATCTGTATAAAGGCAAGAATTGCGGAAATAATAAAAATCACAATGGCAATCGCCGAGGCGTATCCCATCATGTCCTTAAAGAACCCGGACTGATACATGTACACTGCAAGCGTAATTGAACTGGTACCGGGTCCCCCTCCTGCAGTCAGTATGTATGGTTCGTTAAAGACTAATACCGATCCGGTGACCGTGATCACCGACGCAACAAAGAAAGTCTCTTTTACTTGGGGAATTGTGATGGTGAAAAACTTCCGAATTTTGCCTGCTCCGTCCAGTTCTGCCGCTTCATAAAGCTCGGCAGGGATCTTTTGGATCGCAACTATAAAGAGCATCATGATATAGCCGGTGCTCTGCCACTGAGAAACTGCGATCGTAGCCCAGATTGCAGTCTTACTGGACCCCAACCAAGGACGTTGCCAAGATCCAAGGCCTATCAGACTAAGAAAGCCGTTTAGAAGACCATTCGTAGGGTGGTAAATAAATGTAAAGAGCAGACAGATTACGGTTATTGAGATCAGAACTGGCAGGAAAAAGGTGGTTCTAAATACAACTGAATACTTTTTGAAGAATTGATCCTCAAGAATCGCTGCAAGTACTAGCCCAAAACAAACCTGTACCAAGAGCGACACGACTGCATAACGAAAATTATTCTTCAAGGCAGTCACAATCACCTTATCATGCGCTAGCCTAAAAAAGTTCTCAAAGCCGACATATTCTTTTTGCGGCGAAAATGCAGAGAATCTAAAGAAGCTGTTAATGAAATTCTGAACGAGGGGGTAATAGATAAATAGCCCAATCATCGCAAGGAGGGGAAGCATGAAAAGTATAGGTTCAATCGAATATCTTGTTTTTTTCGACAATGTCATTGTCGTCATCCTCTCAAAAATCAAATAGGGCCCCGACGGATGGTCAGAGCCCTCTTCAATCAGCTCTTACAACCAGCGCTTCGCTTTTTATTTCTTCTTTGCTTCGGCTGCTACAATCTTGGCCGCTTCCTGGGCGTCCTTAAGAACATCGTCTATAGTCTTGTCGTTTACAGCCACTGCCTGCATCCCGCGCATAAATGCATCGGCAATTTTGATGTTTACCGCATTGTCAAACCATGGCGTCGTACTCGATGCCTTTGTAATAAGGTCTACAGCCTCAATAAGCTCAGGATATGAGTTAGAAGCATTTACTGCACCTTTTATTGCAACTGGTGCACCAACATCCTTGACAAATTTTGCCGCATTTTCTTTGGAAAGGAGGAATTTTATGAAACGCTCGGCGGCTTCCGGATTCTTGCTGGTGTTTGAAAGCATGAAACCTTCAGGCGCACCAGTCAACGTAGTTGGGTCGCCTTTCCCATCAGTAAAGGCAGGGAAGTTAAAGTAACCCCATTTGAACTTTGGATTCCCCTGCTGAATGTAAGCAAACTCTGCTAACTGCAAGTAAATTACAGGTACCTTGCCTGCGATAAACAAATTTCTGGCGTCAGTGTGGTTTATTGACGATGCATTCGGCCCCATGAAGTTGACTAGCTGCTGAAAACGTTCAAGAGCGACCTTATAACCTGGGTTAGTGAACTCGCCTGTTGCCTCGTTGTAGTCCTTGTCCAACACCTCGGCAGGAAGATAGCGTTGGAAAATAGTCCCAAGATAGTGTGAGATTGCCCAAGCGTCCATCAAACCTTCGGTGAGCGGTGGATTGTAGCCAGCATTCTTTAACTTCTGAAGGTCGGCTATGAGTTCATTGTAGTTCTTTGGTTCGGCTGTGATACCGGCTTTTGCAAATGCGTCTTTGTTATAGACAAATACCTTCCCGTCGATTGTCTGTGGAAGGCCATAAACCTTGCCATCAAACGTAAAGGCTTTCATCTGAGATTGAATGAAACTATCTGCAAATGCTTTGTCTTTGGCCAACATATCATTTAGCGGTTTGACTTTTCCCGATTTTACCAGGTTATACGCAAAACTATCCGACCACGAGACAAATACATCTGGCACATTATTTGATGAAATTAGGACTCGTATTTTTTCTTTATATGCGTCATTTATCACCGAATCCATTTCTACATGAATGTCAGGGTTCTTTTTCTCAAAGTCAGCGACAACTTGGTTAAAAAAACTGTACCTTGGTTCCTGTGGCCATCTATGAAAGAATTTGATGGTTACCTTCTGCTGCGCACCAGCGATCGAAGCAACAGCGAGAAGTACGCATACTACGACTCTTAGCCTGTTTTTCATTCTTGCCTCCCTTAATATATGCTCCGTACAACGTACGGGGAATAACCTTTTTTTCTTCAGTTCCCTAATGCATTAATGCCTTGTTGCCCTATTCTGGCTCTATGCTTAGTACTGCATCTTCCACATATAGCGACGTACGGAAAGTGGATGGCCTCTATTTTCGGCGAGTTGTTCAGCATAAACGCGCGTAACTGCACCAAAAACCGGTGCAGCGAAATACGTCTTGAGTTCTTCCGGAATATTCTGCCAGTCAAAATCAGCCGCATCTACCGTCGTAACCTCTTTAGAGAATTTTCGTGCAAAAGCTTCTGCCCGATCATCCAAAGGACGAGTTTCTCCTACCGTTTTGAATAGCAAGAAGGGTACATCGTAATCCGTAATCTCGAAGGGACCATGGAAGTATTCTCCTGAGTGTATCGCAGCCGAGTTTATCCACTGCATTTCCTGTAAAAGACAGATTGCAAATGAGTAAGCCTCTCCATACACTGGTCCAGAGCCCATCGTATAAATCAATGACGCCCTCTTATTAGCACTACCCCATTGTGCAGCGCGCTCCGCAAACTTCACTTTGTTGGCGGTGTAGATCGACTGTAGATTCTTCGTGATATCGATGGCCGATTTGTAGAGATTAGAGGGATACAATGCCTGTAGGAAGCCAAAAATGAAGCGAAGCGCCATACCAGATTTGTGATTATAAGCATCGGACTCTGGACCCCAATCATAGAGCATTGAGTATTCTGCCGCATTCCAGAGCGGAGAGCCTTCGACGTGCGTATATGCTACCGTCAATGCACCTTTCTTCCGCGCGAAAGTTGCGGCTGCCACTGTTTCAGGAGTCGTTCCAGAATGACTACACAACACCACCAGGGATCCGCTTCCAAGTGCCTTTGGATTCCGATGGATAAATTCGTTGGAGTTCAGTACACGCGAGGGGATCTCCGTTTCTCTATCAACGATGTACTGCTGATGAATCATATACGCTAGAGACCCGCCACAGCCAACAAAATAGATGTTTTTTGGCTTTAAATTTGCTGCAGCACAAATAGCGCTACTAAGTAGACCTTCGTAATCAGTGGCCATTTCCTTCCCCTTTACACTTGCTTCGGTTAGAAGCAACTTATAATACATCCTATGATGTCTGCAGACATGTTATTACCTCTTTTTTCTAGATGTCAAGAGCAAAAAGAACGAAATTGAACACTTTTTGTATTTTTATTCAATATTTCCTTGTTTGGGATGACAAATGCGGTAAAGTCTTGCGGATATCTGAAAATCCGGATCCGTTTGCGACAACGTATGCAAACATGTAAAGCTTAGTTCAAAACGACAAACACTAAATGATTCGATTTCTGGTGAATTTGTATCTATTTTAGTTTCATTTGAAATTATATATTGACAAAACGTAATAATACGCCTAGCCTAAAGGCAAGATGATATTCGATATCCAGCGATTCTCAACGCACGATGGGCCTGGCATACGAACCGTTGTCTTCTTCAAGGGTTGTCCCCTTGCCTGCCGTTGGTGTGAGAATCCGGAAAGTCAGTCGTTCAACCCAGAATTTTTATACACAAGGGCCCACTGTCTCAGCTGCTGGACTTGTGTCGATGTGGAAAACAAAATGATCCAAACAGACACAACGAACCGGCGACCTTTCAACCAGCAAGGATCGACACCCCTTTTGCGCAAGGACCCAAATGGCGGCATCCTGATAGACCGCAACCGTCCGGCGCCATTGAGTCTTTCCAGTGTCTGCCCGGCCTTGGCCCTGCAAGTGGCGGGTCGAGACGCAAGTATTGAACAAATCATGGCGGAAGTGCGCAAAGACACACAATTCTACGACCAGTCGGGTGGCGGGCTGACATTGTCCGGGGGCGAACCACTGGCACAGCCAGACTTTGCACTGGCGCTTGCACAAGCGGCACAGGAAGAGGGCATCGACATCGCTATCGAAACGTCGTTGGCGGTTCCGCAAGCCCTAGTCGAACGCGCATGCAAACTGCCTTTCCATTGGCTCACTGACCTAAAACATGTCGACCCCGATACTTTGCGTGCATGGACCGGTGCGGATTTTTCGCTTGTGGCCGAAAACCTGAAATACGTGGCGGCGCACGGCGCCAACCTTACGATCCGGGTACCTGTCATACCGGGATTCAACGACGACGAGATTTCCATGCAGAGAATCTTAAGATTGGCTGCGGGACTTTCGGAACTTCGAGGAGCGCTGCAGGTCGATCTGCTCCCTTACCACGACTTAGGAGCAAGTAAGTATGCCCGTCTGGGACGAGAATACACCTTCCCTTTGGGGCTACATATCCAGGAAGCGCAGTTGCAAAAATTCGCCAAATTTGGCCAATCGCTTGGCCTTGCAATATCGATAGGAGGGTGATGTGAACGATCGCCTTGAGAAACTAAAAGATTCACTTCTTTCTGCCGAACCACGGCTCTGCATAGAGAGAGCTCAAATCTATACAAAGGTCTACCAGGAAAACGAGGCACTGCCCATTGTCAGGAAACGCGCCCTGGCGCTCAAAAAAACCCTGGAGGAAAGTACCATTTATATCGATGAAGGCGAGCTCGTCGTTGGCAACACAGCCTCGCGCGCCAAATCGGCCGCAATCTTTCCTGAGTACGCCGTCAACTGGATCTTCAACGAAATCGACGGTATCGACAACAGGCCAGCGGAGTCATATGGCGCCACACTCGAGATGAAGGCGCATATTAAGGAACTCTGCTCGTGGTGGAAAGGGCGCACCCTGGAAGACAGAGCCAATGCAAACTTCACTCCAGAACTCAAGGCGATCAACGAATCCGGCATCGTCCATGCCGAAGGCAATATGACCGCTGGCGACGGCCACATTGCAGCTCACATGAAGCGCATCCTGGATAGTGGCATTGGGGGTTACCAGAGGTACGTACACGCTCAAGATGAGCGCCTCGATCTTACGAGCTATGAAGGGCTCAAGAAGCACCAGCTTTACCTTGCCATGCAGGATGCACTGGAAGGCCTTTCAACATGGATTCGCCGCTATGAGAAGCTCGCCCTTGCACAGGCCTCCACCTGCGAGGACTCGGTTCGCAAGCAGGAACTTGAACAAATTGCGCGCAACTGTGCTGCCGTCGCGCATGATGCGCCCTCGCACTTCCGCGAGGCCCTCCAGCTTGTCAGCTTTGTCCAGCTCGCCCTGCAGATCGAGTCCAACGGGCACTCTGTTTCGCTCGGGCGGATGGACCAATACCTGTACCCCTTCTACAAAGATGACATCGACGCAGGCATCATCACCCGCCAAGAGGCAAAAGAACTCCTGTGTTGTTTGTGGCTCAAACTGCTGGCGGTCAAGAAGGTACGCCCCTGGTCTCACACGCGATTCTCAGCGGGCGGTCCACTTTATCAAAATGTGACGATTGGCGGTGTAACGCGGGATGGCAAAGACGCAGTCAACGACTTGTCGTATCTCATCCTTGAGTCCGTGGGCGACATGAAGTTGCCTCAGCCAAACCTTTCGGTCAGGTACCACAAGGGCCTGAGCGACGACTTCTTGAGAGCAGCTATCGACGTTATCAAAAAGGGCTTCGGAATGCCCGCCTTCAACAATGACGAAGTAGTCATTCCAGGCATGCTCCAACGGGGCGTCAACCTGGAGGATGCCCGCGATTACTCGGCCATTGGCTGCATAGAAGTGGCAGTGCCTGGCAAATGGGGCTACCGCACCACGGGTATGAGCTTTCTCAATTTGATGCGTGTTTTCCTGGCCACATTGAATGATGGCAAAGATACCGTTACAGACCAAACCTTCCACGGCGGTACCGGTACGCTCGTGTCGTTCCAGAATTTTGACGAACTTATGGCGGCGTGGAGAGATCAGCTCGCTTTCTACGCAAAAGCAGCGGTCGCTATCGATACCGCGATAGACACCGCGCTGGAAGAGCTCGTACCGGATATTCTGTGTTCGACTTTTACGGACGATTGCATCGCCAGGGGCAAGCATATAAAAGAAGGCGGCGCAGTTTACGATTGGGTATCCGGGCTACAGGTTGGCGTTGCAAATCTTGGTAACTCGCTCGCTGCGATCAAAAAATTCGTTTTTGAAGAGCGGTCAATATCGGCGCAAGAACTCATGAATGCCCTCGCCTCTGATTTTGCGGGCCAAAAAGGAGAAGTGCTGAGACTTAGACTTTTAAATCAGGCTCCAAAATATGGCAACGACGACGATTATGTCGATTCGCTCGTGGTCGAGGCGTATGCCAATGCATACACGCGTGAAATGACAAAGTATCACAACACGCGCTATGGTCGCGGGCCGATCGGCTGCGGTTATTATCCCGGCACGTCGAGTATTTCGTCCAACGTACCGTCGGGATCGGTGGTACCGGCCACTCCAGATGGCCGCCACGCATGGACGCCGCTTGCCGAAGGTTGCTCGCCTTCTCAGGGTACCGATACGCACGGCCCAACGGCAGTTTTCAAATCTGTGACCAAAATCCCGGCGATCGATATTTTTGGCGGCGTCCTGTTGAACCAAAAGCTTGCCCCGCAGATGCTTGCCAACGATGGCCAGCGAGAGAAACTCCTCGCCCTTTTGAAAACTTTCTTTAACGAGCGCAAAGGCTGGCATGTGCAGTATAATATCGTGTCGCGCGAGACGCTTATCGATGCAAAAAAGCATCCAGAAAAGCACCGCGACCTCGTTGTGCGCGTCGCTGGGTATTCTGCATTTTTCAACGACCTTGCGGCCGAAACGCAGGACGATATTATTGCAAGGACAGAGCAAATCTTATGACTGCGAACCCCATTGACCAGGTTGCCGAAGTCGCTGAAGTCGCCCCAGTCGCCAAGGAATATCGGATTGGTGTCGACTTGGGCGGTACAAAACTCGCGGTGGCCGTCGTTGACTCCCAGGGGGAAATCTGCGGAGACTCAGTCTCCTACGACCACAAGAGTCTCACCGAAGAACAGGTCTTGGACTGTATCGAGCGCAACATAGACGCGGCGATTCAGGATGTGGTGGCGCGACATAGTGCGTCCGGCAAGCCGGTAGCTATCGAAAATGTGCGGGGCAAAATTAAAGGAATCGGGCTGCTGTTCCCTGGGCATATTCAATGGCCGGAAGGTCGGACGCTCACCACGTCGAACTTACCGGGCTTCAGGGACTTTCCCTTGCGCGAGCGCATGCAGGAACGGACCGGCCTTCCCTGTGTGGCGGACAACGACGCCAACGGCCAGACCTTGGCTGAATACTTGTACGGCGCAGGCAAAGGCATCGATCCGCTCGTTTTTATGACAGTTTCCACCGGCATTGGCGGCGGAATAATTATCGACGGCAAACTCTATAGGGGCTTTACGGGCACGGCGGGCGAGTTTGGACACATGATCGTAGACGCGTCGAGCGACCGCCGATGCACCTGCGGCAATTATGGCTGCCTCATGGGTGTTGCCTCGGGCATCGTACTGCCTGAAGTCGCACGCAGGCTTGCCACTGAGCTCGCTGACGAAGGCGAATGTCTAAAACTGCCGCGCGGCTGCGACGATTTTACGTTGATGGACGGTGCAATGCTCGCCGCAGGCTGCGCCGAAAAGAACGAATTGTGCATGGCTCTGGTCGACGATTTTGCGCGCTACATCGGCATTGGGCTATACAACATTTTTCAGATACTCAACCCGATGGGCGTGGTGTTGGGCGGCGGCTTGATGAATTTGCCAGATTTCTTTTTCGACAAGGTTACGTCGACCTGCTATGAACGTGCGGGCCTTATGATGCACGACCACATGCTCATCCGCAAAGGCACGCTGGGCCCCAAGGCAGGAGTGCTTGGCGCAGCGGCGCTTGTCGGGCTTGTTACATGTTGAGTGCCCGTTAGTACGCGCAGTGTCACTCCCCCATAGTGTCACTCCCCCATGCGGCGTCATTCTCAACACGTGAGCACCTTTACGCCATTCGATTCCAAATGTGCCCTGTACGCCGCCGGTATTCCATTGTCGGTGATAATCCCCGTCACCAAAGAGTAGTCCGAGGTGATTTTTGCAATCTGAGGTGAGCCGAATTTTGAGGAATCAGTCAGGATCCACACGTGGGCCTCACATTCTGCAGCACGCGCCAGAATGCACTTACTCACCTCGGCCCTTGCAAGATCGTTGAGTAGAAATCCGTCCAACATGGTAAAGCCAGAAATTCCAAGGAAGGCCTTGGAAAAACCCAGGGATTGAATCGCTTCGCAGACGGCGGGGCCAACGAGGCTTTCGCTTTCGGCTTGATAAATGCCGCCGAGAAGTATCACCTTTGTTCTGGTGCCTCTAAAAAGCCGCGCTACGTACACGTTGGGCGTTATAACGGTGAGCCGCTCGACGTTTTTGATAAGCTCGGCGAACATGGCAATGGCAGAACCTGCTTCGATGAATATTGTGTCTCCAGGGTTGACAAGGCTTGCCGCCTTTTTTGCAATAGCCTGCTTTTCCGCATAGCGCACGTGCATACGGAAAGGTATGTCGTCGCCCTTGTAAATCCGCGCCTCGCCATGCAGGCGCTGCACCAGGCCCCTCCTCTCAAGCTCGTTAAGACATTTCCGTATAGATACTTGCGAAACGTTAAATTCTTGAGCTAGCTCGGTGACCTTGCGGCTCCCGCTTTTGGCGATCGACTCCCACACCGCGTCGAGAATGTCGGTATTCCCGACCTTGCCACGTCCTCTGCGCTTCTTCTGTGGTCCTTTTGCATCCTGCGAGCCTCGTGCGCCTTGTTCGTCCTGCGTGCTCATTTTTTTCTGCTACGCCTCAGCCTAGAATCTAACCTGAGGCAAGGGGCGTGTCCAGCAGTCGATCTCAAGTGAACCATCTTATGCAAATCGATTCACGAATCAAAGTGTGGGATCAGTTTAAGTTGATTAGCAGTCCTTTGAGAGCAGGGAAAAATACAGCAAGCCAGCTGCCCACAATCTAAATTGAGAGTACTCGGCTGTATGCCATAAAGTCAAAGTAGTCCCATTTCCTCAAATTCTTTTGCAAGAGAAACAACCATTTCAGACTGTTCCTCGCTCAGCTTAGCAAAAGGCGGTAAACAGCCTCCCGTGTCGATCCCGGAAAGCCCGATAATCTTCTTTAGAGCCTGATAAAGGCCTATGCTTGATAACTTTTGTATCGCGTTATTCAACTTTGCCTGAGCAATTCTCGCTTCAGATAAACGGCCATTCCCTGTCTGTTCCCAAATACACTTCGCCGTTGAAGCAAAGAGATTATAGGTTGAACCAATCGCCCCGTAAGCCCCAAGTACTCGCCCACAAATAAGAGTTTCATCATAACCAGAAAAAATCATTTTGTCAGGGAATGTCGAAATCAACCTTTCCATTGTAAAAAGATCATTGGACGTATATTTGAATCCTGCAATCAGGGGATGCCGAAGCAGTTCTTTGGATTGCTGCATGTCAAAACTTATCCCTGTGAATGCAGGAATCGAATATACGAGCATAGGAAGGTTCGCAGCGTCAGCGAGTCTAAAGTAATACCGGCATATTTCGGCGAAAGTAAATTTATAGTAGTAAGGAGTAACGGCTGAGACAGCATCATAGTCAAGAGTTGCAGCTAATGTAGCCAGCTCTTCCGCTTCCTTGACGTTGATTGATCCAACTTGAGCAATCATAGATACTCTTCCATCATTTGTTTCTGCTGCAATTTCCAGGACACGTTTCTTAGCGTCCTTGCTGCTTAGAAAAGCCTCACCTGTACTCCCTCCGATATAAAGACCATCTACTTTCCCGACTTTGATATTTCGTTCTATCATGGCTGAAAGTGATTCTTCCATAACCGCGCCATCTTCAGAGTATGGCACTAATTGCGCTGCATAAATACCAGATTTCAATTTCATAATCTCTCCTTAACTCATTCTTCTATACCATCTCGCCTTAAAATCACAAGATCGCCTTCTATTGCATAAATTTTTGCACGATTGGCTCTAAGACGAATAACCAAAGTATCATCAGAATTTGAAAAGGTAGGGAAGCCAAGTGCCATATTATACCATCCTTTTTCAGGGGTATCTATTTGTTCTTTGATAGTTGTGGAACCAAGGACCTTTGCATTTAGAGAAATATCTTCAGGGTCCAATATTTCAAATTTTATCCAACCTGTCTCGGCAATATCGGCAAGGATTTTCAGCTTCTTCCCGTAAAAACTGGCAGGACGCAAAGTAACAATCATCTCCTTTGTGCTGTCGTTTGGTCCATAGTATGCAAATTTGTCTTTATCCAATGACGCCCGGCCAAGTGCCGTCTCCCTAAAACTCGTATGTGGCCCATTCCCGCCCATGTAGTAAATCCAAAGTTTATTATCAATTTCAACCGGTGAACTAGCATAAATACAGCCGCTGTCCCAAGCTCCATCTGGATACTTACCTTCTCCACGTTCCAAGAGAGTGCTCTCTGGTTCAATCCAGTCGAAATGTTTGAGATCATTCGAATAAAGCAAGCTCAAATCTACAGTATCAAAATCTTCCGACAGTCTATCACCATCATGGTAGATGGACGCCAAACCAAGGTAAACATCTCCATACTGGAAAACAGGCATAGAATAGATCTGATTCCTAAATCCCATGCCTCGCGCTACTTCTATAGGTCTACTCCAATTAACGAAGTCTAGACTTTCCGATACCGCAGGAATTCGAATACCATTCTTCCAAAGCCGCGTGATAAGTATATACTTATTGGTTCTCGCATCTTTAAAAACAAAGTTATGGGTATCCGCGGGAGGATTAAACTCTGACCACGCTTGCGGAACTGTAAAATCGATCCCGTTTGATGAGAAAGCAACTGCCATGTAGCTATTACGCTCAGAGTAACGCATCTTTGTGATCAGCTTATATCGCTTACCAATATCTGGATCACTTGGATCAAATAGAACACCAGTTCCATGTGCATTTCTTAGAACTATGTTATTTGCCTTATTGCCATTGAATTCTACGAGACCAAGATTGGGCTTTGTCCACTTTATACCGTCCTGCGACTCTGCGTAGCAGAGTGCCGTAACCCTATTATGGCCGGGTTTGTATGTCTTAAATCGACGTTCATCAAGTGCCGTCTCAGCAGACCCTCTATCTACTATAAAGGTCGTGTAATAAAGCCGGAATACCTTTTTTTCTTGGTCCCAAAAGATATTGGGATATCCGTTGTCATATCGAACCTCCCATTGTTTTGGCGAATCAGAGAAATACTCCTCTCGCAACACTGGACTGTTTTCCGTATCCTTATGTGCCTTAACCAATAGGAGGCTTGCATTCTCACATTCATGCGCTTCAACTACTCCGCTATCGAAGAAGAAATATTTTCTCGATTCATTCATAATTGGTACTCGATGCCAAATGGCAGGCTACCCAATGATTTGAGTCTTTAGCAGCAAGCTTCAACTCTGGTTGCGTGTTCTTACATATTTCAACCGCATTTCGGCAGCGTGGGTGAAATGGACAACCAGAAGGTTCATTGATTGGACTAGGAACATCACCTTGCAGGATTATTCTCTTCCGCTTGGCATCGATTGAGGGCACTGGTACCGCCGAAAGCAACGCTTGAGTATAAGGATGAAGAGGACTATCGTAAAGCAACGAGGAATCAGCCATCTCTACTATCCTACCTAGATACATTACCATTATTTTGTCGCTCATATACTGAACTACACTCAAGTCATGGGCAATAAAAACATAGGTAAGGCCCAACTCTTTCTGTAGATCTTTCATTAGATTCAAAACTTGTGCTTGGACTGAAACGTCTAGCGCGGATACGGGCTCGTCACAGATAACCATTTCTGGTCCAATGCACAATGCTCGCGCAATACATATTCTCTGTCTCTGTCCACCGGAGAACTCATGAGGATAACGATACATATAGTCTGCTTTTAGATTAACCATCTCAAGACTCTTTACAATTTTTTCTTTCCGTTCTTTTGGATCGCGGTGGCCGTGGACCAGTAATGGCTCATCAAAAGCATCAAATACTTTCTTAGAAGGGTTGAGAGCAGAGTAAGGATCTTGGAAAATCATCTGGACCCTTTTCCTAAAGGGCATCAAATCTTTTCCACCTAGTGCTGTCAGGTCCTGGATGCCTTCAGGGAAATGAAAGAGCAATTTGCCAGCAGTGGGACGTTGCAACATCATCATAGTCTTTCCAAACGTTGTTTTACCACACCCAGATTCTCCAACTACACCCAGAGTTTCTCCTCTGTTAATCGTAACTGACACACCCTCGAGCGCCTTTACATAGCCGACGTTCTTGCGAAAAAAGCCTGCTGTAACAGGATAGTATTTCTTTAGATCATTGATTTCAAAAATGATATCAGTAGAGAGTGGAGGCCTGGCATTTTTGCTGTTGCACTTGTCAACTTCTGTGATTTGTTCCTCGATCATTACCGTTTGTCCTCCGATGTTGCAAAGAGAACGCAACGCACAAGGTGATTATCTTCTACTTCGTAACTTGGAATGGGATGTGACCAGCATTTGGGACTTACATATTCACAACGGTTGGCAAATTCACATCCTTCAACGCACTCAGACGGTGACGGAGTCGAACCGCCGATCGTCTCTAATCGCTGCGCCCTTCCCCTGCCGAGTACCGGTACAGAACGAAGAAGTGCCTTAGTATATGGATGACAAGGTTCATGAAAGATTTGTTCAACTGACCCTTGTTCTACGATCCTACCCATGTACATTACCGCCACTTCATCAGCGTTCTCAGCTACGAGGCCCATATTATGTGTAATTAAGATGATTGACTTCCCTTTCTCAGCTTTTAGAGATCCTATGAGTTCCATAATCTGAGCTTGAATGGTTACATCCAAAGCAGTAGTGGGCTCGTCTGCAATGAGAAGGTCCGGATTGCATATCATAGCTATAGCAATCATTACCCTCTGCTTCATTCCACCAGAGAATTGATGTGGATAATCGTCGACTCTACGTTCCGGATCCGGAATTCCCAAACTTGCAAACATCTCGACGATTCGTTCACGAGCTTGCTTCTTCGTCATTTTCGAGTGCTGGAGAAGATTTTCTGCAACCTGATCTCCTACCTTGTACACAGGATTCAGTGAGGCCATCGGATCCTGGAAAACCATGCCTATTCTTGTTCCTCGCACTGAACGCATCTCTTTCCCGAAAGGCTTGAGGCTAGTAAGCTCATATACCTTATCAGATCCATAAAAGGTCACCTTCCCTCCAACTATTTTCCCATTCTTGGGCAGCAATTGCATCACCGAATGAACAGTAACACTCTTTCCACATCCTGACTCGCCCACGATGGCCAAGGTCTGACCAGCCTTTGCAGCAAAAGAAACTCCTCTAACAACGGATATTTCTTGATTCCCAACCTGAAAATTGGTCTGAAGATTATCAACACTTAATACTAGCCGATCTGATACCATAATCGAAATTTCCCTCTATAGGTTGGGGTCGAGTACATCGCGCAATCCGTCTCCTGCAAAATTGACGGCTAGCACGAAAATGGAGATTACAGTCCCGGGGAAGAACCACAGCCACCAGTAATTCCGAATTACTTCCACGGATTTTGCTGCGTTCATTATATTACCCCATGTTGGAACAGTTACGGGAACTCCTAAGCCAAGAAAACTTAATCCTGCTTCTTGAAGTATGTAGTTTGCGATATTGATGGTTGTAGCAACCACAATTGGACTTATTGTATTTGGTAGGATTTGCTTGAACATAATAGAAAAATTAGAAATACCAAATGCCTTGCATGCCTCAACATAAGTTTCTTCACGTAACGACAAAAACTCATTGCGGATCATTCGAAATGGTGTCATCCAGCCAGTTATAAAGAATATAAAGATTAAGTTATTAACCCCTTGTCCAACAAAAGCTACCAAAATAAGAACCAAGATCATATTGGGAAATGTTAAGAAGATTTCAGAAAGTCTCACAAGAAAGGCATCTACTTTGCCCCCGAACCATCCGGCAATGCAACCGAGTATCATTCCAACTAGCGATCCAAGCACTGAACCAACGACACTTACATAGATAGATATCCGACCACCATAGAGTATCTCAGAGAACACGTCTCGCCCCATCTTGTCCGTACCCATGAGGTGGCTCCAACTTGGTGCCCTAGTAGCACTCTTGAAATCAATCTTTGATGGATCATATGGAGCAAACAGGTTAGCAAACACTGAAACTAGCACCATTACTATTGCGACAATCATGCCTAACATTGCAAGCCTATTCTTTACCAGCTTGCTCCAAGTACGAAGGGCAAGGCTAGATCGTTTATCAACTTGTTGCTTTTTCATTCCTATCACCTCGCTCTTATTTTTCAAAACGAATTCTAGGATCTAGGATCGCCATTAGGATATCAACTAGGAAGCTCGCTATCAGCATAGCTGCGGCAATCATGAGAGTAGTCATCATTATTACGGGATAATCGCTTGTCGAAACTCCTTGAAGAATTATCGAGCCTATGCCAGGCCATGAAAAAACTGTCTCAATCATGACAGAGCCACCTATCAGGATTGGCAACCTGAAAGCTAGAACAACCAATGTTGGACCCATTGAATTCCTAAATGCATGTTTTATGTACACCTTCCACTCTGGAATACCCTTTGAACGAGCTGTTCTAATATAATCTTTATTCAAAACGTCGAGCATAGAGTTGCGTGCATATCGCAGTAAGGCCCCCGTCATTGATATACCAAGTGCAACCGATGGCAGAATAATATCAGGAATATGATCCCACCAAGTCTTATAACCAACCTGCAACCTACCACCCATTGGTAACCAACCGAGCTTAATTGAAAAAAGTTGTATAAGAATAATTCCGAAAAAGAATTGCGGAATAGAGACTCCAATAACGCCGATTATGCGCCCAAAGTAATCGATGAAGGTATTTTGCCTTATTGCAGAAATAATTCCCAAGCCGATACCGAATACCGTTGAAATCACCAATGCTATAGCCGATATCTCAAAAGTCGCCGGCAACTTCATTGCAATAATCTTGGAGATCGGTGTGCCGTCTATTATACTGTACCCAAAGTCACCCTTAAACATATTGCCGAGCCAGCGGAAATACTGAACATAAATCGGATCATTAAGACCAAGGTGCTCCCTAAGGGCGGCCAAGTTAGCTGCATTTGCTGCCATATCCGGCGATGCAAGATAATTGATAGGATCAATAGGCGAAAAGTGAATGGCTACAAAGACTATGATACTGATGATGAACAACATCGGAATAATAGCAAGCAGCTTTCTAAAAAAGTAGTCTATCATCTAACGAAATCCTAGGCAAATTTCATTTTCCAAGATAGGTGTGTACGAAAGGTCATACACACCTATACCACCATTACAGAAAATTAAAGAATACCTTACTTTAGTTCCCAGTCTTGAAACTTATAGTCCCAGTTAAACCATGGATTACCAAAAGTCCCTGGCGTCTTTACCTTTGCAGTGTTCACATAATAGATGTTTTCCATGATGAAGAGTGGCAGTTTATAAAGGTACTTTTGTTCGAGTTTTTGAAGTTCAATTAGGATTTGGTCCCGTTTAGCAGGATCTGTAGTCTGACGCAGCTCATTGACTTTGTCATCAAAATAGCCATCTTTACCAAAAATGTTGACGAAATTGACATTATCCGAGGCATATTCACCGTACCATTCCTCAAATCCAAAAGCAGAGAGCCCCTTGAGAGCAATATCATAGTCTCTGACCTTGTAAAGCTCAGTGGTTGCGTCTCCTTGAAACTTCTGAACATTTGTCTTGATTCCCACCTGGGCGAGATATTGGGCAACTGCAGTCATAAAATCTATAGAAGTCTGATCGCCATAATAAAATCTCAATTTCAAGGTCTTACTGAAATCAAAGTTGGCTTCCTTAAGAAGCTGTTTTGCTTTTTCGGGGTTATATGTATATACTTCGCTACTCTTATCATAGGCTGAGTAACTGGTAGGAACACCTGTATATAGGGGTTTTGCTAGTCCAGGATACAGCCCTTCAGCGATGGATTTAAAGTCAATTGCATACATCAGCGCACGACGAACCCTGACATCAGAAAGCATCCTATTCGGCACCCCATTTGAGTCTTTAATGTTGAGTACAAAGTACCTATAGAATGTGATGTCAACCGGATAAGCAGTAAATCCTTTCATTTTATTGAATTCTGAAATTTCATCTGTAGCGTTCGTACGATAAAGATCCAACTTACCGGACTGTGCGGCTACTATAGGATCAGACATGGCGGTCAAAATGATTCTCGGAATTTTCGGTTTTGGTCCATCATACTTTTCGTACGGAACGAAGACGGCATAATCTCCTGGTTTGAATTCTTCAAGCCGATACATACCATTGCCAATCGGATGGACCCAGAATGATGAGTTTTGAAACTCCAACGGATTTACATCTTTGAGTAAGTGTTTTGGCATAATTGCAAATTGACCGAGCACGCTAATGGCATTGCCTACCTTTGCGTCAAGCTTCATGGTTATTACGTTATCCTTTACTGAAAGTCCTAACACTGAAGTAGATTTCCCTGCAACATAATCAGAAGCACCCAAAATGTGAGAGAAAACACCTGTATAGATAGCATTTACTTGTGCCGCTCTAAGTGCTGTTTGTATACTAAATATCACATCATCAGCGGTCACAGGTGTGCCATCATGCCACGTGGGCCCCTTCTTCATAGTGATCGTATACGTCAGACCATCTGCAGAGATCTTATAACCAGAAGCTAGGTCGGGCGAAACGGTTGTAAGGGTAGGATCCGGCAAAAAAAGACTTCTAAACATGAGCACTTTCCAAAGGTCCCCTCTATTAACCCATGGATGATCAAGCTTTGTCGTCAGCGTTGCACCAGTTGTTGGAGTAATGATATAGAGTGCCTTATCTGCTGCAAAAGTCACTGGTACAGAAGACACGAGTAAAATGGCCGCAACAAGAAAAATCGATGCCTTTCGCATGTTTCCCTCCTCGATCTCAGTTATTAACCAGTTAGGTAGAATCCTTATGCTGTAAGAATGAATCTGCAATTCAAAATTGTCAAGAAAAAAATGAATACTTGTTTTGACTTTTTATTTAATACATACATACTAGTATTCCTGGCATCTAGACGATAATAGAACGCTTACTTAGGAACTGAGTTACCTAGTCAAAGTCAGGTATTATAATATGTCATTTTATTATAACTATTTATTAAGAATCATTTCCAGGACTCTGATAGAACAAGGTCAGTCAAAACGAATCTTTTGTTCTTACCATTTAGGAGTTGACAAGATTTGTAAATAATGTAGTATACAAGTGTTAACACATCTTCACTTTGGCTTGGTGTTTTGAGGAGAAGTTAAAATGATTAACGAACGAGCACGTTACCTGAGAGATATGTATTACCGGGAACTAACTGAAAACATTCTCCCTTTTTGGATGTCCTACGGAATTGATAACGAAAAAGGTGGCATTATGGATTTCCTTGACCGACAAGGTCAGCCGCTATCAACGGATAAGGGAGGCTGGGCTCAAGGACGAGCAACCTGGGTTTTTTCGTTCCTATATAATAACCTTGAGCAGCGAGATTCTTGGCTAAGAGCCGCAAAGTCGTGTGCAGACTTCACACGAGACAGGATACTAGCTGGCCCCCAAGGACGAGCATTCTTTGAGGTCGATCGAGATGGAAAGCCTTTGGTCATTAGGCGGTATCTGTTCTCAGAGGCTTTCGCCATAATTGGGCTTGCAGAGTATGCAAAGGCGTCAGGAGATCAATCATATTTCGATAAGGCCATCAATACTCTCGCCGTTTATGATGAGTGGAGAGGCAAACTTGAGCCAAAGGTCAATCCCGCTGTAAGGCCAATGTTGTCCCATTCAGACACGATGATCATGATCAATGTCTTCCAAGTCCTTCGCCGGCTAGACCCAAAAAGCGAATCTTACTACACATCCAGAATTCAACAGAGAATTGATGACCTTTTTACGTACTTTGTAAAGCCAAAGTATAAGGCAGTTCTGGAAATAGTAGGTGCTGGAGGCGAAATCACTGAAGGATCGGAAGGCCGAACACTGAATCCTGGTCATTCTATTGAAACTTCATGGTTTCTTATGAGTGAAGCTAAGCGCACCTCCAACGTGCTACTCATGGGAAAAGCACTTGAGATTCTATCCTGGTCCTTGGACCTTGGCTGGGACACAGAATTTGGTGGATTATTCTCATTTGCCGATATCGAAGGGAAGCAACCAGTGCAGGTTGAATGGGATATGAAGTATTGGTGGCCTCATTGTGAGGCACTAATTGCTACACTCATGGCATATACTTATACTGGAGATAGGCGCTGGGAACGATGGTTTGAATTAATTCACGAATATACCTTTTCCCATTTTCCTGATCCTATCTATGGTGAATGGTTTGGATATCTGCACAGAGATGGCTCCGTGGCCAATACGGTTAAGGGTAATCATTTTAAGGCATGTTTTCATATTCCAAGATGTATGTTTATGGTGATAAGATTATTTGATGAGCTAGCAAAGCAGGAGTGAAACTCCGACGTCAAGATAAATCTAATAATATAGAGAAGGAAACTGATGAGTAGTATTACAGGTAAGGATAACACAAATAGTACTGAACATTTATATGCATCCTTGCGTAATCGCATACTTAATGAATACTATTTTGCTGGTGAAAAGCTATCCGAAAACTCTTTAGCACAAGAATTCAAGTGTTCAAGGACACCAATACGTGAAGCGCTCAAGAAACTAGAACAAGATGGACTCATTTCTGTCAAACCAAAGTCGGGTAGTTATGTGCGCATTTATTCTGGTCAGCATTATCGCGATTTAGTAGAAGTACGATCTTATTTGGAAGGATTGGCGTTTAGACTTGCCATTGAGAGAAAAACCGATACATCGCTGCTGGAGCAACTGAACCAAGAAATGGATGAGATTATTGCAAGGACCCCGATTGATATGATGGCCTATGCGGAGATTCATTACCGATTCCATCGAGAATTCGTAAGAATCTCAGGTAATGAACTTCTGGAGAGCTTTTTCGAGAAACTGAATCTCAAGTCTTCGCATCTCTTCCTTCAGACGATGAATATTGATGTTGCAATCATGACTCAGGAGGAACATCGGCACATAATTGACTTAATCAAGAATGCTGATCCGAAGGGGGAGAAATTTGTTATACAACATCTATGGAAAAAGAGAGAGTACCTAAACTGATGTCGGTACATGAATACTGTAACCTAATCAGAATTCAGGCTTCTATATTAAGCCATTGCCATTATTGCATTGAAATAGATTCACTATGATTGTAACAACACTATCAGATGCGTCCCGTTATGAGAGATTCGATACGAATATCGGGATGGCTTTAAGGTGGTTAGCAAGCGCCTCTTGGAGTAATCTTCAACCTGGCGAGCATAGTATCAGGGCAAGAGAAGTATACGCAATTATGCAGCAATATGATACTAAAGAGGATTCCCAATGCATCTTCGAGTCCCATCGCTTGTATACAGATATACAGATGGTTCTATCTGGTCGAGAGATAATTCAAGTTGCCTCAAAGTCACTGCTCATAATTCAGGAGCCATATCGGGAAGATATAGAATTCTATAGGCTACCAACAGAAAATGGATCCCAGTCGCTTCTGATGAAGCCATATGATCTTGCGATCTTCTTCCCTGAAGATGCACATAGGCCATGTATGCAGGTCGATTCAAAGTCAGAAGCCGTACGCAAGCTGGTCATAAAAGTAGCCTTAAGTACTTCCTCAAAAGATGCTACATGACACACTATCAAGAGTAAAGAAATGTTCAAAGGTTCATAAAATGTTATCTTATCAAAGGGAAAAACTAAGACTTCCAAGCTTTAGGTAACGGATTCTTTATATTGGTTGAGCACACCCCATTGGACAAGTGTTAATAGCCTATCAAAACCTCCGAAAGTAGTATCGCTTAGGCCAAAACTATTCCACACAAAGTTTTGGTTCAAGAACAAGCATGGACTTACTCGTGTAACCCTTTGCCAGCCAATATCTGCGGCAGGGATTTTTCTATGCGGGACAGGCGAGTTTGAGCCCGTTTGGGCTGGGCAAAGTAAAGCAGGTAGGCGCGCTGGCGGCCGGGAGTAAGGGCAGAAAAAGCCGCGGTTAGCGCAGGATCGGCGTCGAGCTTTTGCTGGAATTCGGGGACCAAGGGAAATGAATCCGTGCCCTTGAACTGTACTTTCTGGCCAGATTTTTCGAGTTCGATGGCGCGGGCGATGTAATCGCGTAGAACAGGCTCCATAGCGTCAATTTGCCCGCGGGTGGTAAATCGAATTTGACGACCGGCCTGAACGTTTGCGGTTTGCTGGACAAACACGCGAGCAGGGTCTTCAAGCAAGCTCCCTTTTATGAAGAGAATCGCGCAGTAGTCTTTAAAACCGTGGATCAGGAAGACGTTTCTGCCCTGATACGAGTAGCAGGGCACGCCCCACTTAAGCCCTTCGGTAAGCTCGCCGCTTGATTCGCTTTTTAAAATGATGGAGCGCAGTGCCCTGAACTCATCCTGCCACTTTTGCTGGCGGGCGATAAAAGAATCTACAGGGTCAACAAGGTTAACGGGATTGGTTGGGTTAAGTTGAGACCTGCTGTCATTGCCGTAGGGTGTGGGACGTGTGCGGACCTCAACGTTGAGCGCCTTTGCGACCTTAGACATATGCCGCCTCAGACATATACCGCCTTAGGCACCGGTCACCTCAGACATAGTCTTCCGGCCGCATGATGCCGTGCACCGGCCCGCCAGAAAGGAAGTTCGTGAGATTTTGAATGGCGTCGTGCACCGCGTTGTCCAGCGCTTCGGGCACCATGCCTGAGTTGTGCGGGCTACCGAGCACATTCGGCAGGTCAAAGAACGGATAATGAATCTCGAATTTATTGTAGCGGAAAGGCTCCACCCACCACGCGTCGAGCCCCGCCTTGAAATCGGGATGATCCTTCAAGAATGCGTAGAATTCGCCCTCATCGATAATATCGCCACGCGCCACATTCACGAGAATCGCATCCGGCTTCATCCAGCCAAGCTCGCGTGCACCAATGAGCCCAGTGGTCGCCTTGGAAAGCGGCAAGCTGATAACAACAAAATCCGCATTCTTCAACACGAATTCGAGGTCCTTGAGTGTACCGATAAAATCGACCTTCTCGTCCGTTTTTCCGCTCGTGTTGATCGCATAGATCTTGGCACCAAACGCCCGCATGAGCCGCGCCGTCGCCTTTCCTATGCCGCCAAAGCCCAAAATGGCACACACCGCCCCATTGAGCGACTTATTCATGCTGAATTGATCGAAGTTGCCTTGCGCCAACCTCTCGTGACCGCGCCGCAAATTCTTGGCAAGGGCGAGCGCCATGGCCATGACGTGTTCGGCCATCGGCCTTGCGTATGCACCGACGTTGCCCGCCACTGTCAGGTCCTTGGGCAATAGATCGAAGGGGATATGGTCCGCACCAGCAGACAAAAGCTGCATGAATCGGGCATTTTCCATCATCGCGTATTCGTCTTTGGAAAATTCCTTGGGAGGATTCCATGCAAGAATCACATCCGCGTTGCGAATCGCCGACGACCTTATCACGCCAAGCCCCACTTCACTCAGATATGTAATGTTCCCAAATTTAGAAAGACTGCTGTCAATCAATTCCTTCTGCGCAGGACTAGTCTGAAAACTCACCAGAAGATTTACCGGTTCCATAATTCGCCTCTCATTTCATACTGTATATGAAAGCCAATATATTCTTGAATTTCAATATCACTCTACTTGAATATAGTGCAAACCGGACAAAGCTTCCAGTCGCCACGCCCAAAAAACTTCGATTTTAGTGTTTCGGCTGATTTCGCAACAACTCGCGCGATCGCTCCGCCGCCTTAACCACCGCTTTGATGAGCGTCACCCGCAAGCCGCCCTCCTCAAGCTCCAAAATCCCTTCGATCGTCGAGCCGGAAGGCGTCGTCACTTCGTCCTTAAGCTTTGCAGGGTGTTCGCCGGATTCGATCACCGTCTTGGCGGCGCCCAGCACAGTCTGCGCGGCTAGCTCCGTCGCGACCTCGCGGGATAGCCCCAATTTGACACCCCCGTCCGCCAGCGATTCGATGACGATGTAGATATACGCCGGTCCCGAGCCGGACAGCCCCGTGACGGCGTCCATCTGCTGCTCTTCCAGGACGAGTGCCCGCCCCACAGAGCCAAAAAGTTGGCGCGCAGCCTCCACGTCGTCAGGTTTCGCGTTCTTTCCCGGAGCAAGCGCCGTCATCCCCTCACCTACCGCGATGGCGAGGTTCGGCATGGTGCGGATAACGCCCACGTATTCAGGCACGCGCGACTCGATGACCTCGAGCGGCACGCCCGCTGCGGTGGAAATTATCACGCTCCCTGGCTTTAAGGAATCGGCGATCGAGTTGACAATATCGATGATCGACTTAGGTTTTACGGAGAGCACGATGAGTTTGGAATGAGCCGCGATTGTCTTGTTGTCCAGCGTCGTGGCAACCTGAAACTTCGTCTCGAGCGCCTTGCGGTGCTCTTCGGTTCGTACCGAGAGAATAACCTCGTCCTTTTTATAGAGTCCGTTTGCAAAGACACCAGAAATAAGCGCCTGCCCGATCTTGCCGGCCCCGATAATGCCAAGCTTGTATTCCATAAACTACCTCGATTCTTATCGATTCAAAGTGCGTCAAAGTACGCGCGCGAACTGAAAGACCAGCGCCCGTGACGTCGATCCTGAATTCAATCCCAAATCCCAAATCCAAGATTAGGAAGGAGTTTAGCCCATCGCCTTGTCAATGTGAATCACTGCGTACAGAGTCTATCGACGTGTATCGACATCTATCGACGTGCGTAACAATACACACAACCAGCAGGACAGGCTTCGTAAGCGCCAATGTCGACACTCTTGACGCACCTGCAGTACGGGCGCTGTCCCTTGTCCTTTTCAAAAATGAGTTGCCGGGTGGATTCGTGCGGAGCGCTGGCCAGCCTGACCTGCCCTTCCTTTTCACCGACGAAGTGCGAAATAAGCTCGCCGTCGACACACGCGCCAGGCTCAATTCCCAGCAGGGACAAATCCCAAGGCTCCGCGCATGATTTTATAGCAAGGTTGTGCCTGCGCGCGATTTGGGCAAGACTGGACAAAAGATCGACATACCTGGCAGGCAACGCCGCCGGCAACGCAGCAGGAAGTGCAGGCCGCATATCAGAAGCCGACTTTGTGTCCTGCCTTGTGCCCTGCAGCGCAGTTCCAAAAATCACGTCGGAAACGCCAGCCCGGCGTAAGCGCGAGCGGGTATTCCGATATTCGTCAAGAAGGCTTATCGTCACTTGTCTGACGAGCCCGGCACGCCCTGCTTCGTGTCCGCCAAACCGGGATGCAAGAGACTCAAAATTCTTCTCGTGCCAGGATTCGTCAAGACACAAATCGGGTCCTTTTGCCAGGAGAATAGGGTCGTAACGCCACAGAACCCGCTCAGCGCCAATCTTTTCCGAGAGCGCCTGTATGGCCTCCAGAGCGATATTGGTTGCAGGAACGTGTGGTTCCAAGATTGGTGGATAACCGGTCAACGTGACATGGACGTAGAAACTGTATCCGCGCGACTCGATTTCGGACAGATTGGCAAGGAGCGGCCGCGGGTCCCTCGTCCAGAAAACGATGCAGTCCACGTCGGCGGGCAAAAGCAGCACACGCTGGACCATTTTTGCGTTAAAAGGCTGTGGTACAAAACAATAGCCCTGCTGCAGGTCCTCCATGAATTTGTCCATGTGATAAGCAGGAATATCGCACCTTCTGGAGGCTGAAATTATCATACTTAGACTATATTCTATGTCGACGGCATATTCCATTCAAAGGCGCAGCGCAAACAAAGGCGCAGCGCGAACAAAGGCGCAGCGCAAACAGAACGTCGCGGAAATCTCGTGACAGCAACAGTCGCAGTGGCACGATACTAGTGAGGACAATATAGTTGCAGAGGCACAACAGTTTGGCGCTTGCCCTGCAACTTATTGACAAGCCTCTGCACCCGTGGATGATTATAGAGCGACAAAGGTCAGGCCGAACCAAAAGGTCAGGCCGAACCAAAAGGTCAGGCCGAACCAAAAGGTCAGGTCGAACCAAAAATCCAGGCAAAGACTGACTGTCCAGGATTGGGTTTAGAATATGACGTCCAGCATGGCGTTCCGCAAGCCGCCGTTGGCGGAAAACTTGCGCACACTCTTCGAAATCGAACGTGAACTCACTTTCTATAGCGACATCAAAGCCGCACTGCCTTTGTGCGCCCAACAACTCTCAAAGGCTCTTCCTGAAAGCGAAATCCTTTTGAGCCTATCGCTCGAATCCGACCCGTCCGACAAAATCTTCCAGAACGCGACAATTGTCCCGGAAGAAGCCCGTTCGCAGTACAACGGCCTTAAGGTGGAAATGGGCAGGGCGCCATTCGGCCTCGCCATCGAAAATGAGGCGCTGTGCGTGGCCCGTGAGCCGCGCTTTGTGGTGGAGGCGCCGATTTTCAACACTTTGGGGAACCTGGCGGGCGCGGACACAAACGCGGGCGCGGGCAGAAACGCGCGCACAGGTACACGCATGGGCGTTGGCTCAAACATCCACGCGGCCCGAGGCGCAGGCTTGGGCGCGAGCGCGGCGGTGGGCGAGGCTGAAGGTGGAGGCGCGGGGCCGAATGGCGCCCAAGAGCCTGCTATTGTCGGCGCCTTAAGCGTGGCCTTCCCCAATGAGCCTCATGAAGACGTACAAAAAAGGGCAGCCGACCTGGTACAGTGGATGTGTTACCTCATAGAGGAAGCTCTGAGTCTGCGCGCCAGGCTTGTAGCTCAGTTATCGTGGTCCGACAGGTCGATGTCGGCACTCATGAGGGAGAAGTCGCTCCAAAGGGAATACGCCTTCTGTACGGACGGAAACCTGGCAGGCACAGCCTCTATCAAAGAGGTGTCGGGTACAACGGAGACATCTGGTACGCTGTCGACGCTGCCATCGAGGGTGTCGCCAGATTTGTCATCGCCAAGAATATCGTCAGACAGGTCGACGACCGGCCATAAGCCGGAGAAAATCGGCTTCCACGGCATTATAGGGACCTCGGACCGGATGAAAGAGGTCTACACGCTCATAGAGCAGGTGGCGGCCACCAACGCTACTGTGCTCATCACTGGAGAAAGCGGCACAGGCAAGGAGCTTGTTGCCAAGGCAATCCACGAGTGCAGCCGTCGCGCCAGTGGCCCATTCATTGCGGTTAACTGCGCCGCATTGCCGGAAAGCATTATAGAAAGCGAGCTTTTTGGCCACGAAAAAGGCGCATTTACTGGCGCCACCAGCGCCCGCCAGGGTCGATTCGAACTTGCACGGGACGGCACGCTTTTTTTGGACGAAATTGGCGACCTTTCTCCTGCCATCCAAGTCAAACTCCTAAGAATCCTACAAGAACGTAGTTTTGAGCGGGTCGGCGGCAACAAACCGATCAAGACCAACGCAAGGATCATCGCCGCCACAAACCGCGATCTGGCCGGCGCTGTTAAAGAGGGCCTTTTCCGCGAGGACCTTTATTTCAGGCTGAATGTGTTCCCCATCCACGTGCCGCCCTTACGCGAGCGCGGTGCCGACATTCTGTTGCTTTCCGATTATTTTGTGGAAAAATACAGCGCAGCGCTCAAGGAGCCACTTGGGAAGCCTGTCAAGCGTATTTCCAGCCCAGCGCTTGATTTATTGATGATCTACCATTGGCCGGGCAACGTGCGCGAACTTGAGAACTGTATCGAACGGGCCGTGATTGTCAGCAACGATGGCGTTATCCATTCCTACAACCTGCCGCCGAGTCTGCAGTCCGCCACATCTACCGGCACCGAGCCGTCCTCCACGCTTGATGGCTCTATTGCACGATTAGAAAAGGAGATGCTGGTTGAGGCGCTCAAGATCGAGTGTGGCAACTCGGCCAAGGCGGCCAAACGTCTTGGCATTACAGAACGGCGCTTCCGTTTGGCGCTGGAGCGCTACAATATCGACTATCGATCATTCCGCACCCCGAGGCGTTTTTCTACGAAAATGTAACTTTCTTCAGATAAAGCTACATCTGTGTAACTTCCAATTACAATCTAATTCAGCCTGATCGATTTTGCCCATCGCCACTGTCGGTTTTGACGTCGTGAGGTATCAAGGAAGACAATTAGTGCCATCGCCAAGCTGTTCCATTTTGCCCAAATATTCCAAAATATTATCGTTAATCGTGCAAAATCATGTTATCCGGTCGTGCGCCCCGTTGTGCGCCCCATTGTCAGTTCATATTCTGTCGGATTCTTCGTCCTGATTCGTAGGTTGGCATGAATTTTGCTTCTACTCTTATCATTTGAGATTCTTCAGCAGGAAGGAGTTTGTCGTACCATGTACAGCGAAACAGGAACTGGTCACAGTACCGACGGTTTGGAGTTGTCTGATTATTATGGCACTCATTGCTTTTCAAATTCCGTGATGCGGGAGCGTCTGCCACTTTCGATCTATCAGGAAATCCAACGCGTCCAGGCGGGCAAGAAAGAGCTCACCCTGGAGGTCGCGGAAGTTGTAGCCACTGCGATGCGCGAATGGGCAATGGAGCAGGGCGCTACTCACTATACCCACTGGTTCCACCCGCTTTCAGGGCTCACCGCAGAGAAACACGAATCATTTATCTCGACCTTGCCCGACGGTGGCGTAATCATGGAATTTTCCGGCAAGGAACTCGTCAAAGGCGAGTCTGACGCCTCGAGCCTGGCCTCCGGGGGCCTAAGGGCAACCTTTGAGGCGCGCGGCTACACCGCCTGGGACGTCACAAGCCCCGCATTCTTAAAGACCAATCCTTCAGGCCTTACGCTTTGTATTCCAACCGCCTACGTTTCTTACAATGGTGATGCCTTGGACAAGAAAGTGCCGCTTTTGCGTTCCATGGACGCACTTAGCAAGGTGGCCACCCGGATCCTGCGCCTTCTGGGTGAGCCCGAGGTGGATCGAGTGTACCCCTGCATTGGGCCGGAACAGGAGTATTTTCTTGTCAACGCCGAGCTCTTCAGGAAGCGGCCGGACCTTATCCTTACAGGGCGCACGGTCATGGGTTCGATGCCCGCAAAGGGTCAGGAATTACAGGATCACTACTACGGAGCGATTGAAGAGAAAGTCGCAGCATTTATGACCGAACTCAACGCCGAACTCTGGTCGATGGGCGTGGCGGCAAAGACACAGCACAATGAAGTGGCGCCAAATCAGTTTGAAATAGCCTGCATCTATTCGCAGGCGAATATAGCCGCCGATGCAAACCAGCTCGTCATGGAAACCATACACAAGGTGGCCAATCGCCATGGCATGCAGGCGCTCTTGCACGAAAAGCCCTTTGACGGCATCAATGGCTCGGGCAAGCACATCAACTGGTCGCTCTCTACCAATACCGGTCTCAATTTGCTGGATCCGGCCAAAGCACTCAGCGAAAACGACCAGGTGGAATCGTCGCGCGCCATGGCGCGATTTATCCTTTTTATGGCTGCAGTCATCCAGGCCGTGGACACTCGAGCAGGACTCCTGCGGGCTTCGGCATCGACGGCGGGCAACGACAGGCGCTTAGGCGGGCACGAAGCGCCGCCGAGCATAATCTCGGTCTTCTTGGGCGATCCTCTGACGAAGCTTTTCGATTCGCTTTCGAATGGCTGGGAAAGGCCGAACTTTACGACGGGCCTTATCGAGCTGGGAGCACGCAGCCTACCAAAACTGTCGCAGGATTTTTCGGACCGAAACCGCACGAGTCCCTTTGCGTATACCGGCAACAAGTTCGAGTTCAGAATGGTAGCATCTTCGCAATCCGCAGCGACGCCGACAACGATGCTCAATGCGGCCGTGGCCGAGGCGCTCACGGAGTTTGCCGACAAGTTTGAAGCCGCGGTAAACGAAGGAAAACCTGCGCTGGAAACTGCCGTGGAAATCGCCGCCGCGTCCTGGAAAGAGCACAAGCGGGTGGTGTTCAACGGCAATGGCTACTCAAACGAGTGGGTGAAGGAGGCAGCCGGGCGCGGACTCCCTATGTGGCGGTCCACGGTGGAGGCTATTCCGGAGCTGATAGAGCCTTCCAATGTTGCAATGTTGGAGAAACTGGGTATCCTGTCTGCTGACGAATCCGAATCGCGTTGTACGATCTACCTTGAGCGATACTGCAAGCAGGTCAATATCGAGGCCGGTGTAGAGCTCGAGATGGCGCGCCGCTCGGTGTTCCCCGCAGCGTCGGAAAGCGCGAGCGCCTTCGCCGCCCAGGCCACCGCGCTGGCCGCCATCGGCGCCCCCAACGCCGCCCAGGAGCAGCGCGCCAGCCGCATCGCGGCGGCCTGCGGCTCGCTTGTCGAGGACTCCGACAAGCTCGCCTCCGCGCTTTCCGACGCCCAAAGGCTGGACGACCCGCTCGCCAAGGCCAAGGCCTACCGCAACTCGGTAATCCCCGCTATGGATACCCTGCGTGCCGTGTGCGACAAACTGGAGGAACTCAGCCCCGGATCCGCCTGGCCCTTCCCGAGCTACGAGGCTCTTTTATACTCGCTCTAATTGCCCCTTCAGTTTGACGCCATTCTGGCGCTGAGTGGCACGACACAGGCAGTTTTGGTATACTTATGCCAATGCGCTGGTTCAAACGATTATTGCCGCTTCTCCTGATGGTCGCCGCCTGTGCTATCATCCTTTTCCTGCCCGACCGCGGTCCAGAAAAATACAACGACCTCGGCTCGCTCTTTAAGAACGAATGGTCCAGGCAGGCGACGATTGGTTATTCCGTTGCTGCGTGCAGAAATGGTACTATCATCTATCAGGAGTCGTTCGGGGTCGACGGCCAAGGTCAAAAACTCACCAAACGGACCGTCATGCCTCTTGGGCCCAGCTCCAGCGTGCTTTCCGGCGCCTTGCTTTGTTCGCTATCCCAGCAGGGCAAAGTCAACCTCGACGAGGATATTCAAACTTACATACCCTCTTCCTATATCTCCACCTTAAAACAAATCCCTACCATGGGACAAAAAGCCACCCAAGGCACGGCCCCCAAGGCCACAAAACCCATTTCTATTCTGAATCTGGCCGATAGCGCGTATACTACGTACGACGCCATAAGTTTGCAAAGGCTTTTGTCCGGCAAAGCGGCCAACAAAAAACCTCGTATTAATGGCTCGTTGTCTAGTGAACTGCTCATAGCGGCTATGGAGAGTTCAAGCGGCTACAGTTTTGAGGCTCTCCTCCAGTCCAATATCCTGATTCCGCTCGGCATGTACCGAACTACATCGATGCCGAATCCAAACGTCGCCGTCGGCACTGGTCATCTTTTTGGCCTGTCTTTTCCCTATTCGAGCCTCGCTAACCCGACCAACCTGAACCCTGCAGTCGTACAAGACCAAGGCTCCAACCAGGTCCGCCTACCCACCGACAACGTCTTTTCTACCACAGAGGACATGATCAAGTTTTTGCTCTATGTCACCTCGCCGCCATCGCGAGGGATCCCCAGCTTGCCTTCCAACATAGTTCCAAGCCTTTACCAACCGCTTACGCCAAGCGGGACCGTCGGTTTTGGGTGGCAAATCTATGAAGAGAAAGGAGACCGCATCGTCTACCAGGGAGGTGCAGCAAACGGTTTTTCGTCCAGAGTCGTCATCTGGCCCGAACGAAATGCTGGTATTGTAATTATGGCTCCGCAGGGGGGCATTGTAGAATCAGGCATTCTAATGCCACTTCTGACCGAGGCAGCACAGAACATCATGTTTTCTGGCTCGAGTCCCCGGCTTTTTCACGTGCACCGCGCGCTCATTCTGGTCGGGACTGCGATTCTTTTATATTGCATAACTCTTTTTCTGCAGACATCGAACGCCGATTCTTGGGCCAAAACGATCGTCGAGCATCAGGAAACCGGCGCCCGCCCACATTATTACAAGCTCGTTGCTGTCCGAACAGCGCTCGGCGGGCTCATTCGTTTTGTGCTCCTGACCGGCGCTCCCCTACTCACCGGAGCGGTTATCGGCCGCACGCTAAGCTATTTCGATTTTCTTGCCCTCGAACCTGGAAGCATGACGCTCCTCGTGCTTGCATTTTTTGCAGGGTTTTTGCGCAATGTTGCGCGGCTTGTGTGGCTCAGGCGCATGTGGCAAAAATAGCAAGGCCTTCTGCAAGCCTTACGTGTTCTGCGCTTCCCCCAGATATGCTTTCCTGACTCCGTCGTTGTTCAGTAACTCCTTGCCGGTACCCTCCAAGATGATTCGCCCCGTTTCCAGCACATACCCGTAGTCGGCAATCTCCAGCGCGGCCTTGGCGTTTTGCTCCACCAGAAGCACCGTTGTGCCATCCTTATTGATCGTCTGAATAATCTCGAAGATCATTTTGGAAATCATGGGTGCCAACCCGAGCGAAGGCTCGTCCATCATGAGCAGCTTCGGCTTGGTCATCAGGGCGCGCGCCACTGCGAGCATCTGCTGTTCTCCGCCCGAAAGAGTACCGCCTTTTTGCTTTATACGTTCCTTCAGCCGCGGGAAAAGCTCAAACACACGCTCCATATCGGCTTGAACTTCCTGTTTGTTCTTGCGGATATAGGCGCCCAAAATGAGGTTTTCCTCCACTGTCAGATTAGGGAAGATCCTTCGTCCTTCCGGAACGAGCGCAACGCCGCGCGCCACAATGTCTTTTGTGGGAACGCCCGTCAATTTGGAGCCATCCCAAGACACCACCCCTCCGGAAGTCTTTACTAAGCCGACAATTGCCTTAAGCGTTGTGCTCTTGCCCGCCCCGTTGGCGCCGATGAGCGTCACAATCTTGCCGTCTTCTGCCTTGATATTGATTCCCTGCAGGGCGTGGATTCCCCCGTAGTGCACCGAAAGCTCATTTATTTCCAGCATCATCCACCCCCAGATACGCCTCGATAACTTTAGGATCGCGCTGAATTGTGGCAGGATCCCCATGCGCGATCGTTACGCCGTAATCAAGCACATACAGGTGGTCGCACACGCCCATCACTACCTGCATGTGGTGCTCGATAAGGAAGATGGTCAGGTCAAACTCATCCCTTAGGCGATGAATAAAGTTCATCAGATCCAGCGATTCCTGTGGGTTCATCCCTGCCGCGGGCTCGTCCAGCAGCAGCACCGTCGGCCTCGTCGCGAGCGCCCTGACAATTTCCAGCCTACGCTGCTGGCCATAAGGCAGACTCGTCGCCTCTTTGTGAGCGGCATCAGCGAGCCCCACCTTTTCCAAAAGCGACATCGCATAGGCTTCGGCGTCAGCTGTCCGTTTTCTGTAACCCGGCAGATGCAAGGTCGCAGAAAAGAACCCCGAAGCGATACTCAAGTTGCAACCCACGAGGACGTTTTCCAAAACATCGAGCCCGTGGAACAGGCGAATATTCTGGAATGTCCTTGCAATTCCTTTTTGAGTTATGACATGAGGCTTAGATCCCGTAATGTCCTGGTCACGGTATAGAACCTTGCCAGAAGAAGGCTGGTACATGCCTGTTATAACGTTAAACGCGGTGGTTTTTCCTGCGCCGTTTGGGCCTATAAGACCGACTATTTCATTCTTGCCAATAGAGATATTTAGGTCTGAAACAGCAGTAAGCCCGCCAAAGCGCATTGTCAGGTTTTGGGTAGAAAGTATCGTCTCAGGCATGGCGGCCTCCCTCTTTTGGGCTACTCTTGTCTGGGCTATCCTGATCAGTTTGCCCGTTCTGAGCTTTCTTCTTTCTAAAGTTCAGAACTGCGTCCCAGGAGAACTCCTTGCCACCCATGATTCCCTTTTGTCTGAAGATGACCACCACCATCAGCAAGATGGAGAATACCACCATGCGCAAGCCCGGCGTGCCCTCGGTGTGTATAAAAAGGAAGTCCATCGGTTCGTCCAGGAAACGCAAGAATTCCATGAGTACCGTATCCAAAATGGCCGCAAGTACGGAACCTGTGATGGAGCCTGTGCCTCCTAACACCACGATAAGCACAATGTTAAAGGTAAACGAGAATGTGAACATCTTCGGGTCTATCGTCGTTATCTGATGACCGAGCAGCGCTCCTCCGACCCCGGCCCAGAAACTCGAAACCGTAAACGCCGTCACCTTTGTCTTAAACACGTTGATGCCCATCGCCTCAGCAGCCAGGTCGTCGTCGCGCACCGCCTTCATTGCACGGCCATAGCTGGAACGCATAAGCATAACCATAAAGAGAACCATGAGACCTGCGACACCCCACACCGTGTACGTCGTAGAAAAGCGCGGCAAGCCCTTGAGCCCTTGAGCACCATTCGTCACCGTTTGGAGATTGGTGAGTACGACACGTATAATTTCCGAAAAACCGAGTGTTGCAATGGCCAGGTAATCATCCTTCAGTCTAAGAATCGGCGCGCCAATCAGGAACCCGACCAGGGCAGACGTCAGCCCCGCTATGATCAGGGCCGGAAAAAATGGAATGGTGATATTCTTCAGGATGGGCACAATAGGTGCGAGAAAGTAGTTCATCTCCTTGGACTGCGGCGACATTGTAAGAAGTGCGCTGACATAGGCACCTACTGCCATGAATCCCGCATGCCCCAAAGAAAACAGTCCGGTAAAGCCATTGAGCAAGTTGAGCGACAGCGCCAGGATAATGTAGATCGCGCAAAGGTTAAAAACGCGCAGTATAAAGGGGTCGAAAACATGGTCCGCCACAACGACAAAGAGCGCAATCACGCAGAGCGCTATAACCGTATAGAGCTGATTCTGTTTCAGTTTCATGTTACACCTTCTCTGCCTGACGCTTACCGAGCAAACCTGTGGGTTTGGCAAGCAGCACAATGATCAGAAGAACGAAGGCAAACGCGTCTCTATAACCCGACAGCGTTGGGAAAAGCGCAACTATCATTATTTCGATTACGCCAAGCAGGAATCCGCCCAAAACTGCCCCACCAATGTTCCCAATCCCTCCAATCACCGCCGCAATAAAGCACTTGAGCCCAGGCATGACGCCCATAAGGGGATTAAGCTGCGGGTACTTGTACGACCACATAATGCCGCCAAAAGCGGCCAAAAGCGACCCAAGCCCAAAGGTAAACGAAATGACTCTGTTGACGTCTACGCCCATGAGCCGCGCAGTCTCTATGTCGGTGGATACAGCGCGCATCGCGATGCCTGTCTTGGTTCCATTAACAATCCACATCAGCAAAATCAGCAGGGCTACCGTGATAATGGGAATAAAAAGGCTCACACTCAAAAAGGAAACCGAACCCAGTTTGAGCACCTTGCCCATCATTTCCGGCACTTCTACGCCTTTTGGCCTTCCACCAAAAATCAGCACTGCGAGGTTTTCAAGCAGGAATGATGCCCCTATGGCACTTATCATAATCGAGATTCGAGGCGAATCCCGCAAAGGCGCATACGCAACCCGCTCCAAACCCATCCCAAGAATCGAAGTAAACACGATCGCAATGAGCAGCGAGGCCCACCAGGGGAGCAGCAGTAAGCTTGTACAATAAAAGGCGACATAGGCGCCAAGCATAAAAATGTCGCCATGCGCAAAGTTGATAAGCCTCAGAATGCCGTAGACCATCGTATAGCCTATCGCCAACAAAGCATAAAGGCTGCCGAGCGAAAGGGCATTCACGATATGTTGCATAAATAGACTGAATGTCATGAAGGTTGTTCCATTAAGAACGAGGACTGGCGAAAACCCTTTCTGGGGCTCAAAGCCAGCCCTCCATCCAAGCAAAAGAGACTGCGTCAGCCGACTTTAGGGCCGCCGCACATCTCAACACTAAGAACTAAGATCAATTATTCGTCATTTGCCCGGTTCACATTCCAGTGGGTTCAACCGTGGCCAAGTATGTGAACTTGCCGTCTTTAACCGTCTTTATAACGGCGCTCTTTACTGCATCACCATCTTCGTTAAGGGTGATCATGCCGGTAGCGCCCGGGAAGTCCTTGGTTGCGGCAATGGCCTCGCGGATCTTTGTCCTGTCCAGACTCTGTGCTTTTTCAATTGCTGCCCTGGCAACAAGGTACCCATCAAAACCGAGTGCGGTGACAGCAGCCGGTTCCTTGTTGTACTCCTTGCGATAAGCGTCCAGGAACTCTTTGGATGTATCGGTAATTGGAACTTCGGTTGCAAAGAAGGTAGAGAATACTGCACCTTCCACGGCTTCCTTGCCCACATCGAGGAACTCAGGAGTCTCCCAAGTATCGCCACCCAGGAACGGCGTCTTAATGCCAAGCTCGCGGGCCTGTTTAATGATAAGCGCGCTCTCAGTAAAGTTGCCAGGTGCGAAAATAGCATCCGGGTTGTATTTCTTGACTTCAGTGAGCTGGGCCGCAAAATCCGTATCGCCAGTGTTGTAGTTGAGCTCGGCAACTATGCAATTAGGATCTCCTGTCAGGCTCTTAAACGCATCTTCAAAGAATTTTGCAAGTCCGACTGAATAATCGTTGGATACCTCACGAATGACTACTACCTTCTTGGCCTTGAGATTGTTGAACGCATAATTGGCCATTACGGTGCCCTGGAACGGATCGATAAAGCAGACGCGGAAATAATAGTCGTTGCCTTTGGTTACCAGGGGGTTTGTGCAGGAAAGTCCGATTGCCGGCGTCTTGGCCTGCTTTACGATGGGGCCAGCGGCCATAGAAAGCGAAGATCCCCAAGAGCCGAGTACGACATGTACTTTGTCCTTGTCCACAAGCCGCTGAGCCGCGTTAGCTGCTTCTATTTTGTCCGACTTGTTGTCTGCAATGACCAACTCAATCTTGTACTCTTTATCTCCAACTTTGACGGTTGGATACAATTTGTTCGCAAGTTTGACACCTTCCGTCTCTATGGCTCCACCTCCAGCATTTGCTCCTGTGAGAGGCTCAAAAACGCCAAATTTCACTGTCTTTTCGCCCGAAGACCCGCAGGCCGTAAAAAGTGCCACGATGATCAGGGCGATGATTCCTACTCTAATCCTCTTCATACGCATAGTCCTCCTATTTGTTTCGCTCCTTAGAAGCCTCGTGGATACATCCTTTTTTAATAGTAGGATGCCGTACATCACATGTCAATTTAAAAAACATAGGACTAGACAGTTATTGCAAAAAATAGATAAAATAAACTTGTGTGATGTATTTCGCACTAAAACAATAGGAGGAAGAAGATGAAAAAGCTACTTGTCGCCGTGGCGCTGGCTGCTTTGCTCTTCGTCAGCTGTGGCGGTGGAGCAGGTGGAAAACCAAAGATTGGTGTCGCAATCTACAAATTTGATGACACCTTTATGTCCTACGTACGCAATGCTATCAGCGACAATGCCAAAGACAAGGCCGATGTCGAGATCGTCGACAGCCAGAACTCTCAGCCCACCCAGAACGAGCAGGTGGATGCTTTCCTTTCCAAGAAGGTGAAGGCTCTTGCAATCAACCCTGTGGACAGAACCGCAGCGGCCGCGATTATCGAAAAGGCAAAAGCAAAGAACACCCCTGTTGTGTTCTTCAACCGCGAGCCACTTCCTGAAGATATGCAGGCTTGGGATAAAGTATACTATGTCGGCGCAAAGGCCGAGCAGTCTGGCTCCATGCAGGGCGAGATTGTCGTTGAGTATTGGAAAGCACATCCGGAAGCGGACAAGAACAAAGATGGCAAGATGCAGTACATCATGCTCAAGGGAGAGCCGGGACACCAGGATGCCGAACTCCGCACACAGTATTCCATCCAGGCTGTAACTGATGCCGGTATCGAAGTAGACAAGCTCGCCGAAGACACCGCCTATTGGGATCGCCCCAAGGCCTTCGACAAGATGAAAGCCTTCCTTGCTGCGTATGGCGATAAGATTGAAGTTGTGTTCTGCAACAACGACGACATGGCCCTCGGTGCCATTGAAGCACTCAAGTCCGATGGTTACTTCACCGGAGACAAGCAAATCGTCGTCGTCGGCGTTGATGCCACTGCTCCTGCGCTCCAGGCCATTGAAGAGGGCACCCTCCTCGGCACCGTCCTCAACGATGCGAAGAACCAGGGTAAAGCCACGTTCGATCTAGCATATGCGCTTGCAAAGGGTCAGGACGTCACGAAAGCCGGTTGGGAAATCACCGATGGCAAGTATGTATGGGTTCCGTATCAGAAAGTTACGAAGGACAATTACACTCAGTTTAAATAAACTCGAGCAGTAGTTTTTGAGCAGAGAATCCGGTCGCCTGCAAATGGTTTTTGCCGCAGGCCGACCGGTATATTTTTTGCCCCGGGCGTAGCCTTGGGGCAGCGAAGCGGGCATTTTAGCCACCCTGTGGTGTTTTGCCCGCTTTTTTTTGGAAAGTCTTTGTTTGAAAGGGAGGCATCTTATGGGCGATCCTGAGTACGTCCTGGAGATGAATCACATTTCTAAGAGCTTCCCAGGAGTAAAGGCGCTTGACGACGTGACGCTTAAAGTAAGACCAGGCACGGTGCATGCGCTTATGGGAGAAAACGGCGCAGGCAAGTCAACGCTGATGAAATGTCTTTTTGGCATTTATGTTCCCGATGAAGGCGAGGTTCGCCTTGCGGGCAAGCCGGTTCACTTTGACACTACCAGGCAGGCCTTGGATGCAGGAATTTCTATGATCCCACAGGAGCTCATGCCGGTTCCCTGCAGACCAGTGATGGAGAACCTCTGGCTAGGGCGTTTCCCCGTCAAGAAATATGGACCTTTCAGTTTTGTAGACAGCAAGAAGATGCTGACTGACACCAAGGGTATCTTCAAATCGCTGAACATGGAAGATATAGACCCAAAGATATGGGTCCGCAACCTGTCGGTGTCTAAACGGCAGCTCCTTGAAATTGCCAAAGCTGTTTCGTACAACGCTCGTGTCATCATTATGGACGAGCCTACATCGTCGCTTACCGAAAACGAAGTCGAACACTTGTTCACTATCATTCGGGATCTTCGATCGAAAGGTGTGTCCATTATCTATATTTCGCATAAAATTGAAGAAATCCTTAAAATCTCTGACGATGTGTCCATTATGCGCGATGGCAAGCACGTCGGCACCTATGCGGCACATGATCTGACTATGGACATGATCATATCTAAAATGGTTGGCCGCGACCTTACACATCGCTTCCCACCACGCCACAACGTGCCCGGGGAGACCGTGCTCAAGGTAGAAAATCTTACCTCGGCAGAGCCTAAGTCGTTCAAGAACGTGTCGTTCGAGCTGCACAAGGGTGAGATTCTGGGGATCGGCGGCCTTATTGGCGCAAAAAGGACCGAGCTCGTGGAGTCCATTTTCGGTTTGCGTCCGATAGAATCTGGCACCATTTATCTAAACGGAGAACCTACCGTTATCAGCTCGCCGGAGAGCGCAATCGCAAAAAAAATGGCGCTGCTCACCGAGGAAAGGCGTGTTACAGGCATCGTTCCCATGTTGTCCGTGATGGAAAACACTATCCTCGCCAATCTTGGTCATTATGTCAAAAAATCGGGCATTTTGGACGAAAAAAAATGTGTCGACGACACCCAAAAGAGCATCGAACAACTCAGGGTCAAGACCCCGTCGGTAAATACGAGAATTAAGGACCTCTCGGGTGGCAACCAACAGAAGGTGCTTATTGCCCGTTGGCTTCTTACTGAACCCGAAATTCTTATCCTGGATGAACCGACACGCGGTATCGACGTTGGTGCCAAGTACGAAATCTATTCAATCATCGCGGATCTGGCGGCCAACGGGAAAAGTATAATTATGATATCCTCTGAAATGCCCGAGCTCTTAGGCATGTCGGACCGAATCGTGGTTATGTGCGAAGGCAGAGTTACCGGCATTGTGGATGGCAAGACTGCAGACCAGGAGACGATCATGCGGCTTGCAACTCAGTTCATGTAAAATACGGCATTTGCGTGAAATACGACCTATGCGACGAGGAGAACAAAGAAAATGGCTGAAGAAGTAGTACCACGCGACAGACGCGTACTCGCACAAGAAAGAAACAAGAAGCTAAAGGAATTTGGGCTTAATTATGCTATCTATATAGTTTTTCTTATTCTGATATTGGCCATTACTGTTCAGGAGCCTTCGTTCCTTGCATGGCAAAACATCAGGAATATCCTCTCGATGTCGGCAACAAGAATTATCATTGCAATGGGTATTGGCGGTATCCTGATAACAGGCGGTACGGATCTGTCCGCAGGGCGTCAGGTGGGGTTTGCCGCAGTTGTGGCTTCGTCCTTGCTGCAGTATCAGGACTATGCGCGGCGCATGTACCCCAATATGGCTGACTTGCCGCTTTGGCTGCCAATTCTGATTGCGGTAGTGGTCTGCATGATCATTGGGCTGATCAATGGCATCATTATCGCCTATCTTAGGGTTCCGCCGTTTATAGCGACCTTGGGCACTCAAGTGGCAACATACGGAGCCTGTTCTATTTACTTTGACCGCCCGCCCTATGGCGCACAGCCCATTGGCGGCCTGCGAAAAGACCTGACGACTCTGGGTTCCGGTTTTCTTGGTTTCGATGGCACATATTCCATTCCATATATTGTAATTATTGCATTCATAATTGCAGCGATTATTTGGGTTATGCACAATAAGACAAGATTAGGAAAGAATGTGTACGCCATCGGTGGCAACTCGGAGGCTGCAAGAGTCTCCGGCGTTCCGGTACAGAGGACACTGCTCATTGTGTACTGCCTGGCAGGAGCGCTCTATGGCTTAGCGGGTACGCTGGAAGCAGCGCGCACGGGTGGTGCCACGAATAACTACGGCAACGGCTACGAGTTGGACGCCATTGCGGCCTGCGTTGTTGGTGGCGTTTCTACATCCGGTGGCATTGGCACGGTGCCTGGCATGATAATCGGTGTTTTGATTTTCAGTATCATCTCGTATGGTCTGACGTTTATCAATATGAACCCGTACTGGCAGCAGATTATAAAGGGCGCTATTATTGTGGCTGCGGTCGCAATCGACATAAGGAAGTACCTTTCCAAGAGGTAAGAACGATCGGGAAAGCCAATGTGTACAATTGGCAACCCGCGCGGTGGCAAATCCATGGCGTGGCCGACCCATGCGGTGGCTGACACGCGCGGCAAAGCAAAGTTATTTCTTATTGACAGCAGGACATAGATGGATAGCTATGACATTGTCATTGTGGGCACCGGGCCGGCTGGGCTCGGCGCCGCCTTTGAATTGCGTAAGAGGCTGCCGGGAAAGCGGCTCCTCATCATTGACAAAAGCGAGGTGTCGTCTGGGGGCTTACGCAACGACTGCAAGATGAATTTCAGCTGGCCCATCGGCTTTCCAGAGAATTGCTGGACCAGGGAGACGGCACAACACTACTTAACGAGGGTGGAGGAATTCCTCAAACCGACTATTCTGGAGCGACGCAATGTGAGCATGTATGCCCGCAGGGCGGAGAAGCTGGGTGTGAGTCTGTTGGAGGTGAGGCAGGCACACCTGGGGACGGACGGGGGGCTGGAGCTGATAAAAAGGCTGATGGCCGACCTGCGGGCGCAAGGTGCGGAGGTCTCTCTTGGTGAGACGATGACCCAACTCAATGCAGAGAAGAAATTCATAACGACCGACAAGCGGGAGATTGGGTACGGCGCCCTGATTATCGCCCCGGGCAGAGGTGGCTTTGCCTTTCTGCAGGAGATGATGAATGCCGCGAACATTCCGTACCGCGACAATATCGTCGATATCGGCGTTCGAGTCGAAACAAAGGAAGAGCGTTATCCTATCGTCCGCGATTGTTACGACCCGAAGTTCCTGTTTCCCAAAAAGACGCGCACTTTCTGTACAAACTCGCGCTCGGCCTATGTGGTACAGGAGCGCTATGGCGATGCTCAAACCGGCTACTGGTACTCGGTGAACGGGCACGCGTGGTCGGCCTCCCGACCGGAAAATGGGCTTGTGAACTTTGCTATGCTCAAAACGGTGACGCTTACGGCACCGCTGGCGTCCGGCCAGGCGTACGCAACGATGTTGGGCAAACAAGCTGCACTCTTGGGCGGCGGCAGGCCGATAATGCAGCGGGTTGGGGATTTCCGCCTTGGCAAGCGCTCGTTTTCCGAGTCTTTTACAGGGGATCTGTACGACTTTGAGCCTACCCTGCCCTCCTGCACGCCGGGAGACATTGGCTTGTCGGCACCTGCCAAGATCTTGAACGCGCTCTCCAATGGGTTGCGCCTGCTCGATTCGATTGTGCCGGGGCTGTTGCACCCGAGTACGATTCTGTATTACCCGGAAATCAAACTGTATGCGAACCATCCCGTGTTCCTGGACAATCACTTCCAGGCGGCAAAGGGGCTCTATCTTGTCGGCGACGGCGCCGGGACGAGCCGGGGAATTACGGCGGCCTGGGCCTCGGGATTGCGCGCCGCAGACGGTATTGTTTCCAATCAATAACGTGTTGTGTCTATAAATCGTTATATCTATAAATCGTTATATTAAATAATTGTCGAAAACAGTCATCAAAACTGCGCCATGGCAGCATGTGCGCTCGTCTTTACGAGGTACGTATCATGGATGATGAAAGAACCGGCGTTATCAAGAAAGCAAGCTGGATAGCGCTCGCGGGGAATACGGTGCTTGCCGTAGCAAAAGTTGTCGCAGGGCTCCTTTCGGGTAGCTTGGCAGTCCTTTCGGACGGTATCGATTCGACGACGGATGTGCTCATTGCGATCATGACGCTGGGTGCGGGGAGAATCTCGGCCAAACCCGGAGACAAAGAGCACCCTTATGGGCATGCGCGTGCAGAAACGATAGCGACCACGGTCATTGCTTTCGTTCTTTTTACGGCCGGCGCGCAGGTCTTGATCAATGCAGTTACGGCAATTTTTTCCAGTGCACCGGAAACGATGCCCACCACGCTGGGCCTCTGGGTCACGATCGTTTCCATCATAGGAAAGTCGCTGCTCACCTGGTCTCAATTCCATTATGGAAAAATCGCGAATTCCTCAATGTTGATAGCCAATGGCAAGAATATGAGAGGAGATATCGTGACGTCCGCGGGCGTGCTTGTGGGCTTGATTCTGACGTATTTGACCGGAATACCGGTGTTAGACAAGGTTTTAGCTGCCCTCGTCGCGCTTTGGATTATCAAGAACGCGGTCTCGATTTTTATGGAATCGAATATGGAACTTATGGATGGTTCCAGCGATACCGGTCCGTATCAGGTGCTTTTTAAGGCGATACACGAGGTGCCGGAAGCGGGCAACCCTCACAGGGTTCGCATTAGGAAAAGTGGATCCTTGCTCATGGTGGATCTCGACATCGAGGTGGACCCAGGCATGAAGGTGAAGGACGCCCACGTCATTGCGCGGCGTGTGGAGAAAGCAATCAAAAAAAGCATGCCCGAGGTTTACGACGTTATTGTGCACATCGAGCCGCAGGGCAATGTGGAAGACGAAAAATACGGCCTAACCCCCGAGGATGCGGTGCCTCAGAACGCAGACGAGGAGTAGCGCCGGCGCGGGATCGGGGCGTTAGAACAGGAACGGCGAGCCTGCGTCGGGGTTCTTGCCGAAGTAGGTGACCTGGTCGATGGTGTGGATCACGGGTCCCTGCAGCAGCGCGAAGAGCGACCTTTCTATGCCGAGGCCGCCACCGAAGGTTTGTGGGAAAGCGGCTTCGCCTGTTGCCGTCTTGGACGCGGCCGCGGCGAGGAATGGCCCGTACCCGTCCAGCTCCCGCATGTTCGTCACGTTTCCGGCGGCGTCGAAGCGCGGCGCCTCGCGGATTACTTTGTTGGCGAGGAGGCGGGCGATGATGGCGGGGTAGTACCACTCGCGGAGGCCGCCGGACAGCACCTCGAAGGCCTCGCCGCGGCCGCCTTGTGGGTAGGCAGCCTGTGCACACAGGTCGTAGTTGTAAATCTGCCGCGACGGTATGATTTGGCCCTGACGTGTCGTGCCATCCCGATTCAAAAATGGATACACAAGATCATAATTCTCCCGCAAGAGGCCCAGAATCCAGAAGAATTGCCCCTCCACCTTCTTTCCAAGCCGCTTCTCCAAGTCATCGTCCGAACCGCCACACTCGTCCTTATAAAAGCGCGGGAAGGGTTTTTGTGGCACCTTGAGTTCAATACCCAGGTCCTGCACTGCATCTTCGCACGACTCCAGTACGCTTGAGACCCCTGCAACGATCATGTCCTCGAAAAAGTCGAGCGCATTGTCGAGCTCCCCCCGCAAAATGCGCTCGACCTCGTCCTGCCGGTCCAGATAATCGTCCCCTGAGATTGCCCTGCCCCGCCGCACTTCCACATCCATCTGAGAAAAATCGATGAGGTATTTCTTCTGTTTAACCTCATCCTGATGTGGCATTTCAAGTCTAATATTGGGCGAATCGACAAAAATGCCCTTCACCTGCGGGTTCATACAGGCCAGGAATTTTGAGTAGATCATCGAATGCGTTGTGCGATACGGCACGTTCTGATAGGCGATTACGGGTACGTGTTCAACATCGTGGCACAGCGGGTCGGTAATTGGAGAAATCGAGACACGATCTATATTTATAAGTCCCTTTTTTACAAAGAATTCCTGCAAACCGAGGACGAGCGCCGTCCTTATGCGCATGGCGTCGACCAGGGCCTTGGAATTCCATTTTTCGAGATATTTTGCATTCAAAACCGAGGCGAACGAATTGCCTTCGGCATTGATGCGATTCTGCCAATCAGCGAATACTTCTCCTATCGAACCGCCATTCAGTCCACCAACCGACGTGCCAAAACTCGATGACCCCGCATACGACATAAAACCTCCTAGAAAAACCTCACTAAGCAATAAAAAAAAGACCGGCTCTATTGGAGCCGGTCCCAAATTCCTGAAAAAAGTATTTCTATGCGCACAGCGCCGGTTCCGCTGTCGCGACCCGGCAATTATTATTGAGGCCAGAATTGTTATTCATGCCACTGTGCTTCATGTTGCTAGGAGAATAGAGCATCACAAAATCAAAGTCAAGTATAAATATGCAGAATTTATCCCCTTCTTATCATTTTTACGACAGGTCCATCGGCGCCTGGCTTGACCTGTACCATGCCCGGCTTAGCTCGATGTTCTTCGGTGTAGCCTTCAATATCGAGGATTTCACCGCTGTCGAGTGCGGAAAGGGGATAATTCAGTTGCAGTTCTGTCGTTTCATTCTCTGCAAAAGCCCTCGAAAGCGCTCCGTTGTACCTGACCAGGTCCAAAACCGCAGGCAAAAGTTCGGGCCTCTCGTGAGACTCGTACAATTCGGTGAGAATTTTGCACTGAAATGCTTCGATGTCCTTGTGTAGAATGTCCTCAGGCCGCCCAGAACTGGGAAATCGCGCCTCTACTGCGTTTGCAATGTCCTGGAAAAAACCTGAGGCCCGCAGATCGAGAGGCTGCAAGACCGCATTGAACCAGGGGACGGCCCTTCCCAAGGTGTAGAAGATATCGCAGGCATGGGCAATCTTCGCTGCCCTGGCAAGGTCTTTTGCGGGGAAGCTGGGCTGCTCCTTTAGTCTGTAGGGCGGCTCGGACTCATACTCAAGGTGAAAGTCTGCGGCCTGTTCGCGCAGTCTTGTGCCCGGCAACACCGCAAGCGGGAAAATATCGAGATGATTCGGGTAAAGCGAGAGTGCAAAATCCAAACTTTCGCGAAAACCCCTTAAAGAGTCGCCTGGCAAACCATAAATGAGGTCAAAGCCAAAAACCACGCCATTATTGTTAAGCAGATCGATTTTTTTGACGAAGAGTTTTCTGTCAAACTCACGCCCTATGGCTTCCATGACCTTGGGCTGAATACTCTGAAGTCCAATCTGAACCGAGCAATTGAGGTCTCCAAAAGCCTGTGTCTGCTTGGCGTCAAGCAGCTCAGCCCGGACCTCGAAATTCCACAGAATGTTGTCGCCCTTTTCTTTCAAGAGCGAAAGGAGCGATAGAGCCCGGTCTTTTTGCAGATTGAAGGTGGGATCGAGGACAAAGACTTTTTCTACACCCTCGTTCACAAAAAATGCAAGCTCACTCTCAAGGCGCTGTTGAGGCACATGCTGCACGGTAGTGAACCCCCTACCCTCGTAGCAGTAGCTGCAGCGATACGGGCAGCCCCGTGTAAGTTCCCAGGTCACTTCATGATTCTTTGGCACGTCCAGAAGGCCAGAAAGCCATGGCGAGCTGAGTTTGGATAAATCCACAGGTTCGGATTTGAAAAACTGAGTGGCCTTAAGTGTCAGATTGGAATTGAGGGCGGGACTACCCATCGGAGTAGAGGAAGCATAGTCGCCTCTGGTCGCAGTATTCCGATTTTGCATCCAAGTTTGCACACTCGTTTCGGAAGGCCCAAAAAACACGGCATCGAAAGCAAGATCGGCATAAAGCTCGTGCCCGCCGCTCTCAGCATCCCCAGCGCGATCTGCAAAGAATTCGGCATCTGGTCCGCCTGCAATAAGCACGAGAGAAGGCCGTTCACGCTTCAGAATTCTTGCCATTTCACTCGCCGCAGTTGAATTCCAGCAGTAGAGCGAAAAACCAACGATAGTCGGATCGAACGCCAAATAGCGCCTCACCAAAGCGTTCAGGTTTTCTCCGACTCGAGGCGTTAGAATGTACAGATTCTTGCGCGCAACAAGACCTGTGTCGACCAATGCTCCAGCAATACTTGCACACCCAAGCGGCACAGTGTATTCGGCATCGTCAGTTTGAAAATCGACAAGCAGAACAACGTCATTCATCTTCGGCATAAATCGCTCAACCCCATTTTTCACTTTTCCCCAATAGGTTACTTCCCCTCGATAACCCTTACGCCATTCCAGCATGGCACGTCTGTCGGACCACTCCGCGCCCAATAAGGCTCCCACACTTCCACAGGAAGACTCTTGCCTGGCACTGCAATCAGCCCGAGCCGCCTGAACTCTATCAATCCTGGCTCATGTCCAGACAGCGTAGATTCCCCATTGGCCCGTACACGTATCGCCTGCACCGTATCCGCAGAAACCAAAATCCTCGTGCCCAGCTCTTTGTTGGCAGCTTCCAGTCTGCTCGCTGTATTAACGGCATCGCCGAGCGCCGTGTAATTGAACCTGAATTCACTTCCCATGTTGCCAACCACAGCCTTGCCCGTGTGAATTCCGAACCGCGTCTTAGGAAATTGTCCCTTTTCCAGCATGTCCTGACACCGCAATGCGGTACGCACAGCTTTGACAGCGTGGTCGGGCTCGTCAAGCGGCGCATTCCAAAAAGCTACAATAGCATCGCCGACATATTTGTCGATAGTCCCCTGCTCCTCCAGAATAATCGACGTCATTGCCGACAAGTAGGTGTTCATAAAATGAGCAAGGTTTTCAGGCGACATGGATTCTGACAGGCTCGTAAACCCCTCGATGTCCGAGAAAAAAACCGTGACCGTACGTTCTTCTCCGCCAAGGTGCAGGACTTGAGGCCTTTTTGCGATTTCGTCCACGACGCTTGGCGCCAAATACTGGGCAAAAGCCTTCTTTAGATATGCCTTGTGTTGGCGCTCATCGATGTAAGCGAACATTATTCCAAAAACATAGGAAAACGCCGAAACAATCGTGTGCGAACCCATCGAACTCACATAGCCAACATGGTAGAACGCAAAACCGAGCAGAAACGGCAAAATAAGCGCACCGACTGCTCCAAGTGCCAACGCAAATGGCTTGTGCACAGCTTCTGCGTATGACGCTGCCAAAAGGCCTAAGCACAGCGCAATGACAAGGTTGGCCCAAAAGGAAAGTGGCCACGCCAAATGCCCATTTAAGGAGGCGTCGGCAAAACTTGCATGAATTTCGGTGCCTGGCATGGCGCCATCCACCGGCACAGCTTGCCGATCCAGTAAGCCAGGGGCCGAATAGCCAATAAAAACAAGCTTATCTGCAAAATCTTCAGGACAGAGTCGCGGTTGCCCGCCTGCAGATAATTTGATGGCGCTTGCCAGGATTTCTGCAGCATTATATGCCTTAAACGAAGGGGATTTCCCCCGAAACTTGATATAGGGAAGGCACTGTCCGCCACTACCTTGCGCCTTTGGTGCAGATCCCAGAGTTGTGGCCCGTAACACCGAGGTCGAAACTCCAGCTTTTAAGAGCGCGGCTACGCCCAATGAAGGGAGGGTCCCGACGTCTGCATCATTGTCGCCGTCATTGTCGCCACGGTTTCCGTTACCGCGACCATAATCATTCGTTCCCAGCGTCAAAGGGTATTGGCGGAGTACGCCATCCACCGCGATGGTTCCTGTAGCGTTCCCATAAAGCACATTCGTAATGGGGCGTTGTGCGACATCAGAGAGCGCCCCAGGGCCAGTTTTCTGGCTCTCCTTTTGTCCCGCTTGCACTGCACTCGCCACAACGACATTGCCAGCCTTGGTCAATAGCGCCGCAAAATGCTCATCATCTTCAGCGCCATAAGGTGATGTCCCAGAAAAAACGATATCATAGGTTTGAGAACGCGCCTTTGAAAAAAACTGGGCCATATAGCCGTAAAGTTCACGTGGCCATGGCCAGGAATATCCCAGATTGCTTTCGACCCACTCCAGACTGTACTGGTCCACAAAGACAAGTTCGACTGACGATTGATCTTTGGCGACGATTGGAGCTTCCCATCGGGCGGCAACATCGTAAAGAAGATACTGAACCGAGCGCTCAAGTCCAGTTGCAACAAAGATGCCGACAAGGGCTCCCGTACAGAGTAGAGCTAACGCAATAGATACTGGCCTTTTCAAAAGTCCTTCCTTACCGTCCTGTATCGCTCATCGCGAATGACTGTGAGTGGTGCCCAATTCTCTTCTTGGTTTATCCTCGACACCGTTGGAGCGTCGAACTGCATCAGTTCGAGCTCATCGTCCGCCAGATTCGCTCTCGGCTTTTTTGCTATGCGCTGATCAGGGACCTTAATTTTTGAAAGCATAGCCAGTCGGGTTTCGCGCTCGGGGTGCGTCTTTATATAGCCTGAATCGTTGGCGCCAGGCTTAGGCAACCTGCTAATGAGCCTTGCAAGAGCCTGTGGATCGTAATGGGCCCTGGATAGAATATTGCAAGCCTCTTCATCAGCTTGAAATTCATAGGCCTGCGAATATCCAGAAACGATAATCTGCTTTGCGAGCGCTGCAATGGCGTCGCCAAAGGCCGCTGTAAAATCAGCCACCTGACCTTTGGATGCAAGCCCAGCACTTATGGCGGCTTGAGACACTATGTCCGTCAAACGCAGACCTTCGATAGAAGATACCCCGTGCTTAAGCGCAACATGAGCTATCTCATGGGCGAGGACAGCGGCAAGTTCATCTTCGTTTGTGGTGAGTTTTATGAGCCCACGCGTAACCAAGATATGCCCTCCCGGGGAGGCAAACGCATTTATTTCATCACTGTCCAGCACGAGAAACCGATAGCCATTGTACAGCTCCGGACGCGAAGAAAAGAGTGCGAGACTCTGGCCCAACATGTTGATATAGCGGTTGAGGGCTGGGCAGTCGTATGGTTTGTACCGGGTAAGTATCTGCGCCGTGACTGCTCTGCCCAGGTAATATTCCTCTTCTGGATTGAGTTGGAGCCGTGTCTTAGAGGCTTCTTGAAGAGCCAAGCGCAGAATCTCAATCTGTTCTTTGCTTATTCCAACGCTGATTCCACCTGAAGGACCTTGCTCCGGCCCGGATATTGGCGGCCCCGCATCTTCCAAAACAGGTTTTGGCTCGCCCGCAAAACAAACCAGTCCGTAGAGACAAAAAAACACAAGGCATACGCAAAAAACCCTGGTTTTGACTTTCTTGAACACCATCATCGGTCTTTTGTGCTAAGTGTCGGGTCCACGCAGCCGCCCACTTAAGGAGTCCCGAGGATAAAGTCAGCAAGCGCGCTCGAGCTGCAACCCCAAAGCTCCATTTGGTTTACCCAAGTGTAATCCAAGTGCGTGTTCTTTGTGTATTCGTCTTCAAGGGCCGAATCAAGTGCGGCATCGAGCGCCGCATTAAAACCCTTCCCTGCAAGTACGATTTCGGGGCTCCTTACCCCGCTTGCAGCATCGCTCACGTCACCTTGGCCGCCCCTCGGGATTTTGGGAACAAGCGCCGTTTCAAACATGTAATAGAGCTTGGACGAACCTGGCAGTTGCACCTTGGCCCAACCGTCTTTGCTCCCCCAAAAAAGCACGGGATCCTGAAACTTGAGCATCCGTACCACAGGCGCCACCACTGATGCCTGTTCGCGTACGGCACTTTCGCGCACTTGCACCACCATAGCCACAGGAATCGTGTCAGCCCAGGCAGGACCTCGTACAAAAAGTGTGCACACAAGAATGACCGCGAAGCACAGCGATGAGTCTGACAAGCTCAATGCCAAAGGTCTTTTCATTGTATTTTCTCCACCTTGCACCTTCATTCTGTTCTTATGTCTCCTGTCCTTACAAGTCTGCTCCACTGAGCACTTCTTGGGTAAGAAAATTCTTCCACTCGACAAGCGCCTGGATTACTGCGCGCTGCGGCGCAGGGATTGACGGGTCGGAGAGTTCCGATTCCGCGAGCCGCGCATAATCGGCAAGCTCGGTTGCACCTGCTACTGCGGGCAGCTGAATGCGTGAAGCGCAGAAGGCTCTCCATTTTAAACGCTCTGACTCCGACAAAGTTTCAGGGAAATTCCGTGCAAAAAGTCTGCCGGCCAAAGGTAAAATCCTCTGGTCCGTAAACTTGAGCGTCTGGCAGAGCCTTTTAGCCTTGGCTGGCGCGTCCGTAGGCCTATCTGCCTCTCCCAATGCCTGTCTAAACCGCGCCAGGCGACTCTTATCTGCCCCGCTGAAAAAACCGCCCGAATAGAGCGAAATCTCTGGGTCTAAAGAGTCTTGCGGAGGGATAGGCTCGCTGAAAACGGCGGTCATTTTCTGAATGAGGCCTGGATTCTGTCGCAGCACGGCAAGCCTCTCCTTGCAGGCACCTATCGAAAGGCCCAGGCGCGCGGCCGCCTGTTCGCTCATCGTGGAAACCGGCGCCAAAAAAGGACAATGATTCAGGCGAATCCGGGAAAGTGGGACGCGCCCATCGCTCTTGGAAAACACTCGATCCCGAATTTCTTCCACGGAGAGTTGCAAAATCTGTACCGGGTCAAAACGCAAATCAATGGCGATAAGTATGTTCCGATTAGCAGGATCGATATTCACTGGTGCGATCAGTGTGGTGCAGCCTTCCTTGCGCGTGTATTCGGCTGCAGTGTGGAGGAGCATCTTGCCGTTCGGCAAATCGATAAGTGGCTTTAGACTCTCACGCTTGCGGTGCGAATAATACCATTCATACAGGCGCGGCTGTTTTGCCTTTACGAGCCTTGCCATGACGATAGTAGCCCTGATATCGCTCAAGGCGTCGTGTGCGGACTCGTGCAAAAGCCCATTGGCCTTGGTCAAAGCCTCGAGTTTGAAAACGGGGTAGCCATCGTTATCCTGGGGCCAAACAATTCCATCTGGCCTCAAATCGTGCGTCGCCCGAACCAGATTGATGAGATCCCACCGCGAATTTCCGTTTGCGTATTCGTGCTCGTAAGGATCTAGCAAATTGCGGTAAAACAAGTGACGAATAAACTCGTCGTCAAAATTGATGGAGTTGTAACCGGCCGTGGTTGTTCCAGGCACCGAAAACTCTTTGTGGATTTGGAGCGCGAAGTCATATTCGTCGATGCCCAGTTCGAGTGCCATCTGCGGGGTGATACCGTGCACTTTGCACGCACTTGGTGCAGGCAGATAATCCAGGGTAGGCTTGCAGTAACTCCTTATGGGCTCGTCAATTTCCTCGAGGTTTTCGTCCGTCCTTATGCAAGCAAATTGAGCAATACGGTCGTATTGCGGATTGAGGCCGAAGGTCTCGAGATCGTACCACAGGATGGTGTTGGGCATAGGCTGACTATATCCCTCAAGGCATAAGCGTGCAACACAAGGCCATAAGCGTAGACGTAAGTATAAGCCCGAACTCGCGACAAAGCCACAAGAGTGGTGGTGACGCGCAAAGATGCTATTTACCGGCGTCCATGCTTCAGGATATCTTTGGCAGAAAGGAGAAATCCATGAATCAATGGTTGGGCCAACTTTCGCCTTTGGTGCAGACACTGATTGCAACCCTCTTTACCTGGGGCATGACCGCCATGGGTGCCGCCACTGTTTTCTTTTTCAAAAATACAAATCAGAAGGTCATGGACGGCATGTTGGGCTTCTCCGCAGGCGTCATGGTGGCGGCGAGTTTCTGGTCGCTTTTGGAGCCGTCAATTGAAGCAGCAGGAGCAATGGGAGTCGTAAAATGGTTGCCCGCAACGCTCGGCTTCCTTGCAGGAGGACTTTTCTTGCGGCTTGTGGACCGCTTTCTTCCCCACTTTCATATTGAAGAAGGCAAAACCGAAGGTATAAAAACGAGTTGGTCGCGCACGGTACTGTTGGCGCTCGCCATAACCATGCACAACATTCCGGAAGGTCTCTCTGTCGGCGTAGGATTTGGTGCTGCAGGGCTTAGGGCAGGCGGGGCTAACGTGGCCGGCGCTGCTGTGCTGGCGCTCGGTATTGGCATTCAGAATTTCCCCGAAGGCGCCGCAGTCTCTTTGCCGCTCCGCAGGCAGGGCATGTCGCGCTGGAAGAGCTTTTTTTATGGACAGCTATCCGGCGTCGTGGAGCCTATTGCCGCTGTCATCGGCGTGCTCTTAGTGACGATAATGCAGCCGCTCATGCCATATGCTCTTGCATTTGCTGCTGGTGCAATGATTTACGTTGTAGCAGACGAAGTAGTCCCGGAAGCCAACATGTCCGGCAACGGGCACCTTGCAACGATGGGTACCATGATAGGCTTTGCGGTGATGATGATGCTGGATGTCATGTTCAGCTAAGAGAAATGTACGGCCTTTGATCTGGCGTTGAAGGCCCCCTGATCTGGCATTGCGGCGCGTTCAGTTGGGCTTGCGGTGAGCGCGCAAAAAGGCTGAGAGCTCATTCACCAAGTGTTCGTCGGCGTTTTCATCTGACAGATACCCCTCGGCCTTTAAAAGCGCACTGCTAATCGTATTGCAGATGTGGAACATCGCATCGTTGTGTTCGTCAAGAAATAAGAGGTGGCGCGGAATCCGTGCGAGGTTGTCGCCCCAGAAGGGGTCCCCAACAGGAATAACGAATTTGGCAATGAGGCGGCGGTTGAAATCGAGCTCGTTCTTATCGTCGTAATTGTCGGTTACATCGGTAGTTCCTACAAGATATCCCTCTTGAAAGTACGGACGAAGCGCTATTGGCGGGCAGACGCTCAAAAGCCGTATGTTGACAATCTCCTGTTCGGAGTTGATGGAAATGCCATTCGGCATATAGGGCAAGCCAAGGACATAGACATACGCCTGCTCTGAGGTAGCCTCGAGCTGCGCAAACGAACATGCAACGCGCAGTGACTGCGTAACGTCAAGAAGCGGCGTATCGTAGACTTGGTAGTGCTGCAAGATAGACCATTGAATGTACTGACGGCGCCTGATTTCGTCCGCAGCGCGCTTGTCGTAGGGCTTGGTGAGAGAGGCAAGCACCGAAGCCAGCTCTTTGAGCATGGAAAACCGCTCGTCGAGGCTTTGCTTGGAAATGTTGTTCTTGCGGTAGAGGCTGGGATAAAGCGTGGTGGCGCCTGCCTTATTTCGAAAATCCTCGTTCTGGCCGCGGAAGAAGAGCAAGTAGTCGCGATTAAGATAAGCAAGCTCGGCCACAATGCGCACGAGTTCGTTGAAGGTGCTCACCGGGTACGCTTCGCGCCGCGCCACGGCATCGCCAAAATGGGCTCGCAAAGGGTCGGTCAGCTGCGGGGTAAGCTCTCTCATCGATTTATCATGCTCCTATCGCGCTATTAGGCTTCTGCGCTATTAGGCTTCTGCCAGGCATGGAAACGTGCCGTGGCGCGGCTGATGGCGCTCAAATATCGGTATCCCGGCTCTAGGCAATGTCGAGCGCAATTTCCATCATGTCGTGGAAACTTTCCTGGCGCTCTGCGGCGGAAAGTCCTTCTCCCGTAAAGATATGATCGGAAACGGTCAAAATGCTGAGCGCCTTTTTGCCTAAGTACATCGCAGTGAGGTAGAGGCCGGCGGTCTCCATTTCTACACCGAGCATGCCCATCTTGCGGAAGGCGTCGCGGACGTTGGGTTTGGCGTTGTAAAATTCGTCGGTGGAAAAAACCGAGCCGACGCGTATCGGTATGTTGCGGTTCCGCGCCGAGGTAACGGCCTTTTCAAGAAGACTGTAATCCGCAAGCGGTGCGAGCGTACCCGGAAAATCGTACTGGTCTGCAAAATTCGAGTTGGTGGAAGCGCCCATCGCGATGATGATGTCGCGCAACTTTACGTCTTCCGCGACGCCGCCAACGGTTCCGATGCGAATGATGTTTTCGACGCCGAAATACTGATAGAGTTCGTAGGCATAAAGAGCGAGCGATGGAATTCCCATGCCACTGCCCATGACGGACACGCGTTTGCCCTTGTATCCGCCCGTGTAGCCGTACATGTTGCGCACGCTGTTGAAGCAGAAAGCGCCTTCCAAATAATTTTCAGCCACAAATTTTGCGCGTAAGGGGTCGCCGGGCATGAGCACGGTTTTTGCAATATCGCCCGGTTGGGCTTCGTTACATTCGGATGGAACAATGGACGCCATAATCTTCCTCTCTTTTTTTGGTATTCACGTGGTCTTTAGGTCAGGTTGCTGGGGCTCCGTCACTTTTGGACCGTTTGAACTGTCTGAACAGCCTGGTTTGGGCTCGACATCCTGACAGTTCGATTTTGAGTCGCGCAACCAGAACATTGCTTCAAAACTGTACAGCCCGCACCTGTCCGGTGTCAAGAAAAGCCGCAGAACGACCTGCCACTGCAGAACGACGCGGTCAGCGTTCTTGACAGGAAGGTCGCACAATCTCATGCTGTACAGCGCGGCTTCGACACAATGAGGCAGCTTTTAGAACGGAGAGATAACATGGAAAACAGAAAAGATAGCATAGACGATAGAATTGAAAACAAAGTTGAGCTGCAAAACAAGGCCGAAATAGGAACCAAGGCAGAAGGCGCCGCCATTACTGGCTACAACGTTACGCGCAGCCTGCGCTGGGAAAATGGCGAGCTCTATATTTTGGATCAAACGCGGCTTCCCAACGAGGTGGTGGAAGAACGCGAGGACTCCGTGCAGATGGTCTGGGACGCGATAAAACAGCTCAAAGTGCGCGGGGCGCCCGCCATTGGGATCGCGGGAGCGTACGGGCTGGTGATTGCGCAAAGGGATCTTGCGGGGAAGGGGGTGGAGGAGTACTTGGCGGGCGCCCGGCAGGCGGCGGCATACCTGGCGAACTCCCGGCCAACCGCGGTCAACTTAAGCTGGGCGCTGAGGCGCTGTCTCGGGATGCTGGAAGCGCAGGCGCCCAAAGCCAAGGACAGCGCCGAGCTGCACGCTAAGCTCATTGCCGAAGCCGAGCGTATCCATGCTGAAGACCGCGCTATCTGCCGTGGCATTGGAGAAAGCGGCGAGCCTCTTATCAAAGAAGGTTGTGGCGTCCTTACCCATTGCAACGCTGGCGCACTCGCAACCTCTGAACTCGGCACCGCCACCGCACCAATGTACCTCGCCTTTGCCAAGGGTCGCCACTTTAGAGTCTATTCCGACGAAACTCGCCCACTTCTGCAGGGTGCCCGCCTTACCTCATGGGAACTTCAACGCGCAGGCCTGGATGTCACGCTTATCTGTGACGACATGGCTGCCTTCATGATGTCGCAAGGCCTTATCGATTTGTGTATCGTGGGTTGCGATCGCGTCGCTGCCAACGGCGATTTTGCCAACAAAATCGGCACACTTGGTGTTGCGATTCTCGCGAAGCACTTCTCTATCCCCTTTTATGTGGCATGCCCTTCTTCCACAATCGATTTGAACACGCCGAGCGGTGATCGCATCCCCATAGAGGAACGCGAAGCCTGGGAAGTCACCTCCTTTGGAGCACGCCGAACCGCCCCCGAGGGTATAAAAGTTCGCAATCCTGCCTTTGACGTAACGCCCAACGAGCTCGTCACCGGTTTTATCACCGAGAAAGGCATCATTCGGCCCGATTATAAGACGAACCTCGCCAGGGTTGTTTCTTTTTGACACATCGATACGTGGCATAAGAATACGTTTTGTTGAAAATCGAAACAGAATAGCCGACGCTTTAGGGCCGAATTGTCGCGAGAATGCCAGCCCTCCTCCTTCTATATGCCTCATTTCGTCATAAAGCACGAGGATAGGCTGGCAATGCTCTCTGTTAACTTTTTTCTATACAATGATTTATACAAAAATAGAATTCACGCGCTTATTTTTGAACCGTTTTTTCAATTTGGCACGGTTCTTGCTTATGTATAAGTGAGCGCCGAAAAGGGCTCCGCAAGGATGCAACAGCCCGTGATGGCAAGGTTCATCCAGCGAACATCCGGATTCCACCGGAAAGAAAATGTGGAGGTGCGTTATGAGCGATATCACCCTTTATCGAAACAATCCCTTTGACCTAATCAATCAGTTCTTTAATGACGACGGTTTCTTCTCGAGCGATTTCAGGACTCCTGTAGTCGACGTTCGGGAGACCGACAAAGAATACATAGTCGAAGCCGAGCTCCCAGGCCTCACCGAGAAGGATATCCGCCTTGAGCTCTTGGATGGCCAGCTTGTCCTCTCTACTTCCAAGAATGAGACGAAGGAAGAAAAGGACAAAGAGGGCAAGTTCCGCTGGCTCAGAAAAGAGCGCCGCTCGTATCAGTTCTCGCGCTCCTTCTTGGTGCCTGAAGATGCCGATGTTGAGAAGATCGATGCCAAGCTTCGCGATGGCCTTCTGACCATTACGATGCCTAAGAAAGAAGTTAAGGCTCCAAAGAAGATTGAGGTCAAAGTCAACGCATAAGGTACAGAGTTGACGCGCAAGGCCCTGCCGACCGAAGGCAGGGCCTTTTTTTACTTTGTGCTCCAATTGTTTCTCGCTTCCGTGCCTTTTACTCCTGCAAAAACCCGCCATGTATGGTAATGTTCGGGTAAATATTGACAACTGGAGTCATTGAGTATGGATGAACTTTGGAGCCTATTCTGGATTTTTGCCAAGATTGGCGTTATGACCTTTGGCGGCGGCTATGCCATGCTCCCCATGATGCAGCGCGAGCTTGTGCAGAGCCGTTCTTGGGCTACTGACGAAGAGCTTATGGACTATTTCGCCATTGCCCAAATAACCCCTGGCATCATTGCCGTTAATACGGCCACCTTTGTGGGTTACAAGAGACGCGGTATCGTGGGGGGCATCATTGCAACGTTTGGCGTTGTATTTCCTTCTCTCGTTATTATTTCCATTATCGCAGGGCTCATTAACACGTTTGCCGATCTTCCTGTCGTCCAAAATGCCTTTGCAGGCATTCGTGCCTGTGTCTGCGTACTCATTTTCAACGCAATCAGCAGGCTGTGGAGGGGTTCCGTTACGGACTCCCTCAATTTTGTCATCTTTTTGGCTGTCGCGCTTGCATCTTACTTTCTCAATATCTCCCCTGCCATTTTTGTCTTAATCGCCGGTGTCATCGGCTTTGTGCCCGAATTTGTGGTAAGCCGCAAGAGAATCGGCGAGAACAAAACTGCCCGTCAGCAAGGGCGCCAAGGACAGAAAAAGTGCCAAAACCACCAGGGACATCAAGGGGAGGACCACAAATGATGTATCTGCGACTCTTTTGGGAGTTCTTCAAAACAGGGCTTTTTGCGGTAGGTGGGGGGCTTGCTACCCTTCCCTTCCTTGCCAAAATGGGCGCAGCCACAGGGTGGTTCTCCCAAAGCCAACTCACGGACATGATAGCAGTCTCCGAATCGACGCCTGGGCCGTTGGGCGTCAACATGGCTACCTACACTGGCTATACCGTTGCAGGCCTGCCGGGCGCGCTTATCGCAACCCTGGGCCTTATCGCGCCCTCGATAATCACTATTCTGATCGTAGCAGCATTTCTCAAGAACTTCCAGGACAACCACTACGTGCAAGCCGTTTTTAAGCGCCTAAGACCTGCTTCTACCGGCCTCATTACCGCAGCAGGGCTTTCTGTGGCCGTAATGACCTTCTTGCCGTCAAATATATCTTTGCCAGCCATGCGCGCTGGAATTCTTGCAGTCTTCTCGGCCATAAAATGGAAATTGGTACTCCTAGCCCTCGCTGTTTTGCTGGTAACGCGAGGTATCAAAAAGACAAAAAAAGTGCATCCCATTGTCTGGATATTTGCATCGGCAGCAGTTGGCGTCGTCTTCAGGTTTGCTGAAGCATAACGAGTTGAAGTAGGACCCCCGTCAGGTTAAGATTGTCTCATGTGGAATTACTTCGAACCTGAAGAAAGCAAGTGGTACGCATGGAGCCTGGATGGCGCTCAGCTGTGGATGCACAAAAGCGGCGAGGAATGGCGATTCAAATTGGAGAGTATTCCCTTCAAGCGCATTATAAACAATGCCCACGGGCCTGATAGCGCGGATCCGCCTGGCCCTGACTCCGTATCCATCGCAGTAGCAGCCGGCAGAAAGGTCGGGTTGCGCCCTCATCCAAGTTCCATGCCATATATCGTCTCGGCAAGAAACGATGTCAGCATCCTTCCTGGCGCGGAAGCCTGGTTCACTATCGCCTTGCCGCCAGTCCTGCGCTTTGAGCTGGAATCTGGCACCATTCTCTTTGAGGCGAGCCCTTTTGTCACGCCTACTACCTGGTTCGGCGACAAGATGAGCGGCTCCTTGTGCCTTTCCCTTCCCATTGAGCTCGAACCCGAAACATCAGAGACCAGGCTGGACATCGCAAAATCGGACGTAACCTCACAAAAGTCGCAGGCGCGGGCAGCCCAGTATTTGTCCTGCCACAGCCTCATCCATTGCAGAATCGTCGTTCGGAACAAATCCAAGGATGCGCTCGATGTAAAGCGTCTTGCCATTTTTACTAATCTGATGAATATCTACCGGATAGACGAAACGCTGATATCGGACACAGTGGTCATTACAGCAGGAACGGACGGATCGCTCAAGACGAACATGCACAGCGCCGGTTATGAGAATCTGGAAAAGCTCCATGTGGCGTCCAAGAGCAGCATTAACGAAGTTCTGATCATGCGCGGTGTGAGCTTCTTGCGCAATATTGCCGGTATTTAATCAAGCCCGGTCGAGCCAGGTCCAGTTTCCGCGTGCGGGCGGCTGGCCAACCCAATTTGACCCAGTCGAGAGAATTTAAGGGGCATTTAATTCAAGGGGCATTTATGGACACTAGTATGACGACAAATACGACTTTCTTGCCAAGTTTTCTGGTACGATTTTTGCAGACCGTCCAGACTCCGGAATTCTGGAAGAAAGTTTTGGAACTCGCCTCCGCTGCGGCGCTGATTCTGCTCTTCTTTTTGCTTCTCGAGATAATCCTCCACAGAGTACTGCGAAGAACCATGACGAGGCAAAAGGATCAACTCCTTAGAAAGACACTTCGATACACGGCGTGGATCATCGCCATCGTCACGGTGCTGCAGGGGGCGGGCGTCAATCTTACCGCGCTTCTTGGTGCGGCTGGCATTGCCGGCATTGCAGTCGGTTTTGCTGCCCAGACCTCGATTTCCAATTTGATAAGCGGGGTTTTTCTGATTTCTGAGAAGCCTTTCCAGGTTGGGGATGTCATTCAGGTTGGCGACGTTACCGGTACAGTGCTGTCCATCGACCTGCTGTCAGTCAAAATTCAGACCTTTGACAATCGTTTTGTGCGCATCCCCAATGAGAGCATCATCAAAACGAACGTGATCAACAACACGCGCTTTCCTATCCGCAGGCTCGACATTTGGATAACGGTCTCGTACAATACGGATCTGCAAAAGGTAGCGGCGGTGCTCAAGGACCTGGCCGCCAGGAATCTGTATGCCCTGGGCAATCCGGAGCCCTTCATTTTCTTCGACAAATACGATGTGTCGGGGATCAACGTGCTTTTTGGCGTTTGGTACGAGCAGTCGAAGTTCGTCGATCTCAAGAATTCGATTCTGTCGGAAATCCAGGCGCGTTTTGGGGAAGAGGGGATCGTGATACCGTATCCAAAACGGGACGTCTACATCAGGGGCGTGACGGAATTAGGCGCAACCGAGCAAGCCGCGGTCCGGGCTGATGTTGAAGCGCCAAATAATAATAAAGAAAGGAATTAAATATGAAATTTTGCTGGGTCACAATCAACGTTCATGACATGGAAAAGTCAATCGAGTTTTATCGGGACATCGTGGGGCTGTCGATACACCGCCAGTTTTCGCCGCAACCCGGCGACGAAATAACGTTTGTAGGCTCGAGCGACGGCGAAACGGAGATCGAGCTCATGCACAACGTCAAGACACCGAACGCCGCGTTTAGCCAGAACATCTCGCTGGGCTTTAGAGTAGACTCGCTCGAAGGCATGATGGAGAAACTCAAGGCGCACAATGTTCCAGTGCTCGCAGGGCCCTTTCAGCCAAATCCGCACACGCGCTTTTTCTTTGTTCACGACCCGAACGGTCTGCGCGTGCAGTTTGTGCAGGAGATGTGAGAAGGTCGGGCAATTAGGATATCTCCGCGTCTGGTCCTGTTGACTGGTGGGAAGGTTTCGCAAAACAGAAGCCACGCACGGTAGGTCGCAGTTGGCTATAAAAAAGAGCAAGTCATTGCTTAGCAACAACTTGCTCTTAACTAGGTCATCGGGCAAGCCAGACTCGAACTGGCGACCCCAAGTCCCCCAGACTTGTACGCTAACCACCTGCGCTATTGCCCGGCGCCATATCGAGGCGGCAATACCAAACTATAGATGCCCAAAGGTTGACCGCTTCGAAATAGCAGAGAGAGGCTATCACAGCAGACACGCGAGTGTCAATGCAAAGCTACAAACACTGAAAAGCCTCATCCCCCGGCATGGGGTCTATGCCTGGCCGCGTCAAGGCAAAATCGTACTTTACTGGGTCCTCTGGTGAAAACTCGGCAAAGCGCCTGGTCACTTCCAGAGCCATGCGCAACGTCGGCGCAGGATAGTGCGGGAGGGCTGGGTAGTACGGGGCAGAAGAACGCCCAGCTTCCGCCTTACCTCCCACCTTCCTTCCGCGTGGCACACCCTGATTGTGGCGCGGGGTGTGAGGCTGGGGGCGTGGAGGAATAAACCCAAGCCGATCGTGGCAGGTGCGCAGCATGTGAAGGTCGAGTGGCACAACGAGGCGCGATGCAGAAACACCTGTCCATCCTCCCGGATCGACGGCATCGCAACGCACCATCCACCGCAAGAATAAAAAGAGTCGTTTGCACGCCGAGCCAGAGTTCGGGCTTGGGAGCAGGTTCTCCCTGAAAGGAGCATACGCATGTAAGGCTTCCACAAACTTCGAGGCTGCCCCCGCGACCGTTCCGCTCCGATCGTCGCCATGCAAAAAAAGCGCCTCAAGCGAACCGTACTCAGAGCGGGCACGCTGAATCGCCTTTAGGAAACCGATCATGTCGTACGGAAAACAAAACCGGTACTGAAAATTGCCCCAAAATTCTTGGAAGTCGGAATCGGTGAGGCTGTCGAGCATGGTTGCAGGATGGCCACCAAGGGGCGCAAGCGCTTTTTCACAAGCACGCAGGATCAAATCCACGCTCCCAAAAGCCAACATTGAGCAGACCATACCGGCGACCTCACGGTCCGGAACGTCGTTATAACGCAAGACAATAGCGAGCGGATCACGGCAAACTCGCTCACGCCTGTTACATTCGCTGTAGATTTCTTCTAAAAATGAAGCAATCTCGTCCTCCTTGAGCGTAAAGGTTGTGGGAGGGCAGTTGGCTGTGATATCATTTTTCATTGGTTTCCGGTAACTTTCCTGTAACTTGGGTTGTTCATTCTAGGATTTGAGGCTGATTGTGTCCAGCCTTGAATTGTACTAGAATAACCCTAGTGTTCGGAACTAGCCGGGCAAATTCAGGCCGGATCATTGGCAAAAAGCCAGAGGTGCAGAGTAGCGCACAAAGTTGGAAATGCAGCAAAATGGCAGCAACTGCCTCTTGCTCTGTGCAAAAAACAGCTAACCACGACAGCTGGCAGGCTTAACCCCAGATTCCAGGCCGATTTACTATATGTAAGCCCACTTTAGTTGGGCTTAAGGCATCTCGTGGAGATACAACGAAATGACTTCTGTAGGAGAAAGGCGGGGTTTTGCTCCGTTCCTATGTCTATTTATCTTAGGTTTTTTGGCGTTTTGGGGGTTGCCCCAACGTCGTTGCGAATTGCAAGCCCAAGAGGCAGTCAGCACAGCTTCAACTCCTAAGACAACGGCCTCGTTGTTTAGCCCAAGTAGCCTGGTGCTTCCATTTGCGGGGGGTGTGACGCACCAAACTGGCTCGTATCAGGCCACTTCCAGCGCTAATCCGGGCTTAAACCCAACGAATTTGGACGGGAACGGCGACCTTGGCACTCCTGCAGGGTCGAGCACATCGACGACTGGCCCGACTGTTGTACCTGATGCCTCAAATGTGCAGAGTGCGGCGACTGATACACAAGCTCAGAGCTCGTCTGCAGCCGCGGATGGAACCTCGCTTAACACGATTGTCTCCGCAGGCGTCCTTGTGGATGGTCTGCAGTACGACATTCCAATGCCCTGGGGGCACGAGGAGTTTGAAGCACAGCGGGCTTATTATCTCACTTCTGGGGGCAAAAAATGGCTGCAGGCGGTTATGGAACGCGCCCTGCCCTATATTGCCTACGTCGAAAAAAAAGTGGAAGAACTCAAGCTTCCTAAAGAGCTCATTTTCCTGCCCGTGATCGAGTCTGGCTATTCACCTTTTGCGGTGTCCAGAAGTGGTGCCACAGGAATTTGGCAGTTCATGCGTAATTCGATATCTGGTTATGATATGGCTATTTCCGACTGGCTGGACGACCGCAAAGACTTTATGAAGAGTACTGACGCAGCTCTTCTAAAGCTAAGAGAAAACTACAACACACTTGGAGACTGGCCGCTCGCCATTGCTGCGTACAATGCGGGACTCGGCGCGGTGTCTCGGGCTGTAAAGGCGTCCGGCAGCGACACGACCGACTTTTGGTCGCTCTATGAAAGCAAGAAACTTGCGCGTGAACCACTTTCTTATGTACCTCGCTTCTTGGCTGTCGCATCGATTCTGCGCTATCCGACACTTCATGGATTACCCGACGAATGGGGCGAAAAAAACGATTGGACAACGGTAGAAACTTCGCGCCAAGTGGACTTAAGCATTCTGGCGGAAAAAGCAGGGATCCCTCTGGACATACTCAAGTGTGGCAACGCTGAACTGCGATACAACATTACCCCGCCCGTAGACACACACACTGTAAAGGTTCCTGCGGAAAAAGCCGAGGCAGCAAAAACCGTTCTGGAAGACACGAACTCGCCACTCATGAACTACACTATTTACAAAGTAAAGTCGGGAGACACCTTAAGCAAGATTGCTCAAACTTACAAAACACCGATCAGTCTTATTCTAAAAGCAAATCCTGGTGTTAATGTAAATAAAATAGCAGTTGGACAAATATTGATGATTCCGCGCATTTCTGGCGATTCAGCAGCATCCGGCTCATCCAAAGCTGACAATACGACTAGTACCAGTACCAGTACGCCCAGTGCAAACACGAACGCCTCTGCCAAGCTGAGCTATACGACCTATACTGTGAAAAAAGGCGACAGTCTCTCCAAGATCGCGTCGCTTTTCTCGACGAGCGTGTCAGCAATAGCAAAAGACAACGGAATCAGTCCCAATAGCATTATAAGGATCGGTCAGAAGCTCAAAGTCCCAGTCAAGCAGTAGGCCTCCCCAATCTCAGCCGTTTACAGGGTGTGGTCATACAGCCGCACCCTGTACCTGAAGCACCCTGTACCTGAAGAAAATCAGCCAGCAAGCGAGGCAAAGACCTTTGCATCGCCAATGGCGTTTGCAATGTGTGCCGACTCGTTCGGTTGGTGAGCTGTGTCTTCAATCTTGCACCACACGACACAGTCGAAGCCGGCCTTACGCAAGTACGCGCCAACCGTGCCTCCGCCAATACCAATCGCCTTGGCGTCGACGCCATAGACTTCCTTAACGGCCTTCTTAAGAGCGAGCACGACTGGCGCGTCGGGCGGCGTCGCGCGCGATTCGTTGGCCTGCAGAATCTCCAGTTCAACCTTAACACCGTATTCTTTTTCAACCGCCTCACACTGCTTGCGCACTTCGGCGAGCGCCATATCCACAGGGTACTGTGGCAGGATACGCACATCGACATAGAAGACATCCTCACCAGGGATGGTGTTGACGTTCGGCACATTGGCCTCTTTTTTGGTGGGGTTGATCGTAGTCCGGTCAGGCGAAAAGAGCGGATCACGTGCTGTAAACACACGATTTTCGAGTGAATGGATGCGCAACACGAGGTCGCTCGCCGCAAGGAAAGCGTTGTTGCCCTTATCCGGCATGGCTGCGTGCGTCTGCTGACCCTTTGTGATCACCTTGAGCCAGCAAATGTTTTTCTCCGCCACCTCGATTTCAGTTGCGTCAACACTGCCACCATCAGGAATCACGATGAGATCGCCCTTCTTGAAAATGTCGTAATTATCAATAATATGTTGAATTCCGAATTTTGAGCCAACTTCCTCGTCCGCCACAAAAAGCAACTTAATGGTCTTTTCCGGCACGATGCCCTGCTTGAGGAATCCAAGCGCCGTCATGACGCCGGACACAAGGCCCTGCTGATTGTCTTCCACGCCCCGCCCGTACATGACCCCGTCCTTGACCACCACCTTCCATGGGTCGGTCTTCCAGAGCGAGCGCTCGCCTTCCGGCACCACGTCGAGGTGCGCCATAATCCAAAGCCGCGAACTATCGTCTTTGCCAGGAATCGTGGCGACCATGTTTGGCCTCACGCCGCTCGGCACGCGTGGATCCTTTGCGTCCATGTGGACAATGTCCGTTATGCCATTGGCGCGCAGCCATTTTTCCAGAGCAATCGCCTTGTCCAGTTCTCCTTGTCCACCTGACTCCGGCGCGATGGCTGGAACGGAGGTTAAAAGGCTTTCCAATTCGACGACCTTGTCCGCCGAATTCTCAATCCACGACATCACCTTTGCGTTCATTATAAACTCCTTAAATCATTGTAATACTGAAATTTAATACCTGACTGCAGCAACGCTCTCATCTATTGAGCCTTTTTATTATTGAGCCTTTTGATGCCGCTCATAGGCACGCCACGTTGTTTCCAGAAGCGTATCCAGGTCTGAATAGTGAGGTTCCCAGCCCAAGACTTCGCGGGCCTTGGCGCTCGATGCGACGAGCCTCGCTGGATCGCCCTTGCGCCTGTCGGTGATGACCGCGGGAATCGGTTTACCCGTAATGCGCCGCGCCGCGTTGACAATTTGCAGCACCGAAAGCCCCTTTTCCGATCCCAAATTAACCGACAGACTTGGATTTCCCTTGGCAAGATATTCCAGAGCAAGGTAGTGCGCCTCGGCCAGGTCGGACACATGGATATAGTCCCGAACGCCCGAACCATCTTCTGTAGGATAATCCGTACCGAAAATCTCGAGGTGAGGCCGAATACCCGCCGCCACTTCCATAATCACGGGAATGAGGTTCGCCGGATTGCGCTCAAGGCCATGCACCGTGCCGCTCGGATCGTACCCCGCGGCGTTAAAATAACGCAGCGCCATGAACTTGATACCCTTGAGCTTGTCGTACCAGCCCAAAAGACGCTCAATCTCCAATTTGGTAAAGCCATAGAAGTTCTCTGGGTTCTTGGGATGATTCTCATCGATAGGTAAGTATTGCGGCTCGCCGTAGACCGCCGCCGAAGAAGAAAAAACGATCTTCTTTATGCTAGCGGCGCAGGCGGCGTTGAGTATGTTGATTGTCCCGCTTATGTTCTGAGTAGCGTACTTTTCGGGCACGAGCATCGACTCGCCTGCTGCCTTTTTGGCTGCCAAGTGCACAATGGCGTCGTAGACTCCGCGCTGCATCACGCCAACGAGCCACTCATAATTCATTATGTCACCTTGAAAAAATCCGTAATCAGGGAAAAGATTCTCTTTTGTACCGGTAGACAGGTCGTCCACAATGTCGATCTTGTGGCCACGATCGGCAAAAAGCCGGGCCACATGGCTGCCAATATAGCCGGCCCCGCCGATTACTAGCACCTTCATGCTTCGCTCCTTAAGGGGGAATGTCCTCAAGGCTTACCATAGCACGAAAACACCCCTGGAATATAGCGCTTTTGAAGTCAGGCGACTCGTGACACGGAGCGTTTGATCTGCCACGTCACGGCGCCTCGTGTGTCACGCCAAGCAAGGCGACAAATTCCTTGGGAGTATAGACCAACAATTTCGAGTTTTTATAATCCTCGACATTCCGTGTGACGATAAATTCGCACGCGTTCCCGAAGGCGCATTGGTGTTGAACCGCATCCTCAAAATCCGGGAAATCGCTCCTGAGCGCCTGTACAATCTCCTCGTGGGTCACCGGTAGTACAACCAGAAACTTGAGCACCTGTTCAATGAAAGCCCTTGCCTTCGTGCCATTGCTTATCTTTCTAAGGACATAATAGATATTGGTGACAGATGTAGACGATATAAAACCCAATGCCTGACCATTTTCTATGCTTGCCAAAACCGCCCTACTTCCCTTGACGAAAGGCTCTCGGCCCGTTGCAACATCCAGTATGACGTCAGAATCCAGGAACACTCTCTTTATCATAGATTCTTCTCGATGAGTGCGTCTTCGAGAAGATTCTGATATTCCTGACCTTGGTAATCGTTCCTGAACATACCGGTAATTTGGTCAGTGATATCTCCGACGATGGAATCAGGTACGGCACTTAGGCTTTCGGAAGTAGACACAGTATTGAGATACTCTTCGACGAGTTTTGAGACACTCCTGTTCTTCCTTTTTGCATACTTTTTGGCTTTGTCTACAACGTCCTTGTCGATTGTCAATGTCAATTTCGCCACCATTGCGTCACCTCTATACGTGTATTTTACAAATATTACACGTGTAAGTCAAGGCAATTACTATACAGCGGAAACTAGAGGCAGCGGAAACTAGAGCCTAAATCAAAATGGACAAGTCGAAGGATAAATTTGACATAATTCAGCGTGATCTTGGGTGGATGTGGGTGAATGGCAGCATGCCTTGGCTCACACGCCTATTTCGATTTTTTGCCGCCGACCAGAATTGAACTGGTGACACATGGATTTTCAGTCCATTGCTCTACCAACTGAGCTACAGCGGCTGGTGTTGGGCGATACAAGAGTCGAACTTGTGACCCCCAGCGTGTCATACTGGTGCTCTAACCAACTGAGCTAACCGCCCATCGACAACGTCTTTTTCCGAATCCTTGTGAGGGATCCCTCTAAAGGCGCGACACGACTTTATAGCAGAGACCAGAACCAATGTCAAGGGCAAGGGCCACTACGCAAGCTGCCCTTGCGGATGCGACCACCTGATTCAGGGCCGCAAGACTCGTCCGGAGGACAAAAGCGAGACTATTTCGTACATGTTGGAAACGCGCCCCACGGCGAGCTTGTCCTTTAGGCCATAAAAGTCAAGGCAAGTTCCGCACGACAGAATTTCCACACCTTCGTCCTGCAAGCGGCGCAGATTCTCAAGGTGAATGGAGCCTTCCACAGTGAGATTGACACCAGAATTCATAAAAATCATGCGCACTGGCTTATTCTCGCCCTCAGCGAGCGCGTAAATAAAACCCTTCATAAGAAGTGCGCCGAGCTCGTCGCTGCCTTGGCCAATGCTATCCGAGGCGAAAAACACCGTAAAAGGATCGGAAGTCTGGGCCTCGGTACAAGCGGGCACAAGGACGTCGGCGCTTACGGGCTGTATGGGTGCCGCCGTAGCAGCCTTATTGGCCACAGAATCCGACACGACCCCGGATGTCGCTTTCTGAATCGAGCTTATCGTAATTGTCGTGACACCAGCCGCACTTTTTTCAGCCTTCGCCTCGAGCCCAGCATGAGTCGCAAACCGAACGACATTCTCCAGGGCCGTCTCGTTATCCACGAGGACGGTGAACAGAATATTGGAAAGAACGTCGGTACCAGAAAGAGCGTCGAGCGCCTTTTTGACCAACACGACCGGCTGTGGGCAGGCTAGCCCGCGGGCGTCGATGACCTGCGCAGATTCAGGCGATTTTTTCGCTTCAGAAGATTCGCTCATAATTTTTCTGCTCCTTATTTGTATTTGTTCGTTTTGAACCGGTTTGTGAATCCGATGCGACCGGTATCCATGTGCGTTCCGCCCACAGGGCCTCGGCTCCAAAGGTGCGGGCCAAGCTCGCAATCCGACGCAACTCCTGCTCACCATCTTTGCCTTGAGCGTCTGGTAGCCCCGCCACGATTCGCAAACAGAAGCCACAGTCACTCGTTATGGCGACAGGAACCGGAATGAGGTCCGCAGCGACGCCCTTGACTGCAGCACGTTTTTCCGCGGCGAGCGCCGCGCTCGTGGTTGAAAAAGTCACAATGTAAGCAGTCAATGATTCCGGCATTGCCTTGCCCCTCTTTGGCCACTTTTTGCCGCTCAGCGCCTGGCTGCACCGCGCCCAAGCTCGACCGTGCCAGGCGCGCCACCACTGTGGCCGACAATCGCGGCCATAACGCCCGCCGCCTGCAGAGCATCGAGCGCGGCGCTCGCCTCAGCCTGCGGCAGCGCGGCCAGGAGGCCGCCCGACGTTTGTGGGTCGAACAGAATATCGATCTCCTCGGGGCTAAAGTTTTCCGCGCCTCGAAGCGCCTGGCCGCGCCCGTCCCTATTCCTCCGGGCACCATCCGGCACAAGCCCCATCGCTGCATATTCAGCCACATCAGGCAAAAGCGGAATCGCATCGAAATTAAGGCTAAGTCCGCAGGTCGTACCGGAGGCCATTTCTGCCGCATGCCCGGCAAGCCCAAAACCGGTCACGTCCGTGCACGCCGCAACATGGAACCCCTTAAGAATCTGCGCAGCTTTTGCATTCAGTGTCGCCATGGAAGCCTCGGCAGCCGACTTTGCCCGCTCCGAGGCCATCTCGGCCCGAACCGCCATGTTGATAAGCCCTGTACCGATAGGTTTCGTGAGGATCAAGGCAAGCCCGGGGACAAGCGTGTTATTGCGCCACACCTCGTCAGGCCGGACTAGGCCAGTCACCGCATATCCCAGCTTCGGTTCAGGGTCCTCCACGCTGTGCCCGCCCAAAAGCGCGCACCCCGCCTCGATAAGCGCATCGAGCCCGCCAGCCATCATCGCTTTGAGCACGTCCAGCTCGAGCTTCTTTACCGGAAAACACACCAAGGCGAGCGCGGTGAGCGGCTTCCCACCCATCGCGTAGACATCGGAAAGGGCGTTTGCCGCAGCGATCCTTCCAAAAAGAAATGGATCGTTCACAATGGGCGGAAAAAAGTCCACGGTCTGCACGAGCGCCGTGTCATCAGTCAATTTAAAGACCCCGGCATCCTCGCTACCGGAAAAATCGGCGAGAAGCTCAGGATATGCCGGCTGTTCGAGCCCACAGAGCGCCTTCTCCAAGAGCCCCGGCCCAAGCTTTGCCCCACAACCGGAGAAGCGCGTATAGTGCATCAGTTTGACGTCAGTGTTAGTGAATGTATCGACAGTATCAGACATTGCCAGACACTTTCCCCTTTTCGGGCTCCATTTCTCGTAGCCTTCCTGTAACATATTTGTGCAAAACACTTACACTCTGCCACTCCCCATTTTCTATCGATTGAAGCAACTCGCGTTCATCATTCTTGCTCATGATTTTCTCTCCTTGCATACTGCGAGGTTGTTGTTGCCCTCATTCCATAAAAACTCATTGAGTGAGTATAAGGTAAGAGGTACGCAATGTCAAAATATACATTGCCTTGTTGAGCGCAAAAACCTCGTTGGACACATGATCCGGAAGAACTAACCAGATGAGCCCCGGCCTTATCAGCCAGGAAAGGATTTCGAGCAATAAGGTCACTTACAGACCCTTCAACAGAGAAAATGTCTTCAGGTATTCTTCGGGCGTCTGGATTATGACATCGTTCGCTTTGTAGTCTTTCCCATTTCGGGTAAGAATGGTGTCTATTCCGTTTTCGCGAGCAGTATAGTATTGCAGTCCGTCTTCAAAGTCAGAGAAACTAGAATTGAGGGCCAGATCGACCATTTTTTCATCAACAGAGACCACATGAACAATGATCCGTAGCTTTCTCAAAGATTCTTTCGCCTTTTCAATTCCCAGTGTTTTTCGCAAGATATAGAATATATTGGCATACACCAAAGAGGTGGTCGCAAGACACACGCTGCCTTTGTATCCAAGGTCGAATACTCTAGCCGAAGGCTCATAGAACGGTTCTCGTTTACACAGGAGATCGAGAATGACATCGGTGTCCATAAAAACCGTCTTACTCATATTTTTCTTCCAAATAGTCGACGTAGTTCAAGCCTTTCAAGTCTTGTTCCGAGATAATTCCGCTCAATTCCTCAACAAGGGGTGAGAAAGGCGGTTCTTGGTCGCCATCGGAAGATACGATATGGCGAAAATAGTCTTCAACCAGATCTGAAAGGCTTTTCTTGCGTTGTCGAGCATATTCTTTTGCCCGTTCTATTACCGATTTATCGATTCGAAGGGTAAGTTTCGTTTCCATTTTGATCCTCCTATACGTACTAATATACTACGATTTATACGTCTTTGAAACGGTCAAATACAGAAACCGCAAGGCAAGAGCATGAGTAAGAGAACGAGACTTGGTCGGATCGGAGATTGTGAAGTGTTCTATGCTGCAAGCGCCATTTCTGGGTCGACAGACACTGAGAGTACGCGTTTGGCCGTGTCCAAAGCATGGCCGGGGAACGGAAAGCCATCTTTGGTGACACAACCTTCCAATTCACCGCATTCAGCCCAAAGACCGCCTTCTTACTTGTGAACCTTGAAATGGTTTTTCATTTTAGGTCTCGTTCTGTTGCAAGTACTTTTAGAAGCGCCTTTACTAAACCTTCGATTAACACCGCCTTCCTGTACTATTTCATTCCAAGAACAAGCCTTATTCCTTCTTCCAGTTTTTGCATTGTCGAGTTTTCAAGGTGGCCAATGCGCTGAACGAGCCGTCTCTTATTGATCGATGCGAGTTGAGACACCACCAAAACTGAGTCTTTTCCTAATCCTGTTTCTTCTTGCCCGGCAAGTACGTTACCTGGCGCATCTGCCAATGCCAGATTGCTGGCCAGGGGCACAATGACAACCGTCTTGATTCTGCTTCTGTTAAAGGCGTCGTCCTGTATGATCGCCACAGGCCTACGAAATCCGGACTCAGTTCCGAACGGAAGCCCAAAGTCGGCCCACCAAAGTTCACCACGTGTCATCGCGGGTTAACTCCTGAAGCGCTTCAATCGTGGCCATCTGTTCTTCTGTAGTACCCTGTTCTTCTGTAGTACCCTGTTCTTCTGTGGCTCCCTGTTCTTCCCTTTGCTGTGGCACAACGTTGGGTTGCGTTACATGCGGCACAAGGACAGACCTCGGCGAAACACCAACAATGCGTGCCTTTCCATAAACCCTATCCAAGGCCTCAGTAACCTGTTCCGCACTGTACTTGGCAAGATACTCCTCGAGCGCTTTTGCATAGAGTTGACTGCGTGGAATGCCAAGCGCCTTTGCCCTTTGTTCTGCCTTCTCATAAAGGGAATCCGGGAGCGAAATTGCCGTTTTCATACCATTAGTATGACCATGGTATAACCAAGAGTCAAGCAGTAATTTGAGTTTTGGTGTTCGCCGACAGAAATACCTTCTTCGAGCCCAAAGTGCTATTCCAAAAATAAATTGGCAGCTTTTCGGCGTTTTAACCGCAAGTTTGGAGGTACTCTACGAGGCCTTAACGATCTGCGCGACGATGCGAAGAACCTCGTCAATTTCTTGTTCTGTCGTGAAATATCCGGGGGAAAGGCGAACGGTACCGCCAAATTCGAGACTTCCGATGGTTTTGTGGGCTTCTGGTGCGCAGTGCAGTCCATGTCGGGCCACGACGCCACGCTTGTCCAATTCCGTGGCAAAGACGTCGAGGTGCAGGTTTTCGGGCCGAAATGAGACGACAGGCGCATGCCTGGGGGCTTGCGACGACCTGGCATGTCGCTGAGCCCCGCCTTTGGGATTTTGATAGGCCGCGCTCTCCATGGGGCTCAATGCCGGGCTCTCCGAAGAACGGAACGGTGGACCATACACGTGGATTCCGGAAATAGCCGAAAGCCCGGAAGCAAGGCGCAATGTTAGCTCGGCCTCGCGCCTGCAAATCTCATCAAGGCCAACGGAAGTCACAAAGTTGACAGCATGCAGAAGGCCCGCGGCGCCTGCAAGGTTCTGTGTTCCGGCCTCGAACCGATCGGGAAGCTCGGTAGGCTGTTCCTCGGAAAGCGAATGGCTACCGGTACCGCCCATAATCAGTGGCTCCGGCATTAAAGTACCGACTGTGTCTGTCATGCCTGCGGTGTACACAGTCTCGGGGATGAACACAGTCTCGGGCCCGCCCGCGAGATAGAGCCCCCCGATGCCGGTCGGCCCGAGAAGCCCTTTGTGGCCAGGAAAACAGAGATAGTCGGCGGGAGTGGCACTCATTTCGAAAGGGAAATGCCCGATGTATTGGCTGCCGTCCAGACAGACCAGGCTGCCCACGCGGTGGAATCGTTCGGCGAGCTCCTCCCAGGGGAGCACGACGCCTGTAACGTTAGACGCCATCGTAAAAACCGCAAGGTCGGGCTTGAGCGACAGCGCCTGCGTAAGCGCGGCTTCGTCGGGCCGCCCTGCTTCGTCGAAGGGCAACACAAGCACCTGGACACCACGGTACTTTTCCAGCCAGCGCAAGGGGCGCATTACGGCGTTGTGTTCGTAAGAGCTCGTCACCACGAGGGGCACGGAGCGATCTCCTCTGTGAGCAAAAATTGAGCGGTGTTGCGCCCAGGCGGCGAGCAGGGCGGACTGAGGTGCATTCGCCGCTTCCCACTGTGCGTCCAGCGGCGCGGGTTGACGTGCATCGGGCGCCTCCCACTGGGCGCCCAGCGGTTCTACATGCGGGGCGCCCAGCGGTTCTACATGCGGGGCGCCCAGCGGCCCACGGTCCAAAAGGCCGAAAAGCACGATATTGAGCGCTTCCGTGGCGCTTTTGGTAAAAATGAGGCGAGCCGGCTCGGGCGCGCCAATGGCCCGCGCGACTGAGTCGCGCGCGTCAAAAAGAAGGCGGTCGGCAGCGAGGGCGGCGGCGTGGGTGCCGCGGCCGGGGTTGCCGGGGAAGTTGTCGATTTGGGCGGCCATGGCGCGCCCGAGCCCCGGCGCTTTAGGAAAGCTCGTTGCTGCGTTGTCTAGATAAATCATAGAAGAACCCGAGGTGCTCATTGTGGGCGCGCTCCCAAATGCAGAAGCGCTTCCAGGACCCCGCCTGCAATCGCCCGTGCCTTATCGGAAATGCTTGTAAAATCGACACTTGCTCCGCGCGGATCCACATCGGCTATCTTCGTTCCGGCTTCGACAGAGCTCCCCCCGCGAATCATCCCGCGTACAAGCCCCGACAAGGGCGCGCTCACGACGCTTTCTCCAACCTTGACGAGTGGCTCACCCTTCTCAACAACCGAGCCAATGTCGCGCAAGATTGTAACTTGGCCTTCGCAGGGTGCATGCACGACCCGCTCGGTGCTGTACCCCCCGATGACGCCCGGTTGTCCAGTGTTTTCGGCAGCACTGCCAGAAAAAAACACCCTGCCTAAGTTGTGCCCGCGGTTAGTCTCGACAACCGCGTGTGCATCCACACCTGCCACAAACCCTGGGCCGAGCGCAATCACGATAGGCGCCATCGACAGCCTTGTCCCGATATTTCTCTTTGCAATAATTGCATCCACAAGGGCGAGCGGGGCGTTGTCCGCAATCGCATGGCATTCCGGATCCGCCAAAACGGGCACAACATCGAGGTCGATATACTTGAGCGCCTCGTCCAGGTCTCTCACCTTGACAGCCTTTACGTTCTCGACCTGCGCGTAGCCATCGTACATGCATTCCGAGAGCGACACCCTGCGCCGAATTGCGGTGGGTTTTGCGGTTTCCAGCGCCATCACGAGGAAGCCCGATGATGCAAGCTTTGCGATGACGCCCGTCGCAAGGTCGCCAGCGCCTCTCACCACGATAACCGAACCAAGTTTTATGCTCATTGCGACCCCTTTCTGTCTGTGTCACTGTCTCTTTCTCTTTTCGGCATCCCGCCATCGATAAGACACGATACGAGCACGGAAAAATCCTCGCCATCGTCGATTTGAGGTTGCGCCGCCAGCAATTCCAAAAGCGAATCGAGCGTGCAACGCGGCGCAAGGTCTGCTTTGTTGAGCAAAACGACGCGCCTGCTGCTCTCGGGCGAGCCCTTAAAAAGCCCTTGAGCCGAGCGCACCAGTCGAACGAGGTGCTGTGGTTCAATTTTCTGTCCTTGAGCGCAACCCACGAGCGCACCAAAGCGTTCCGGCCGATGCGCCACGTCCGGCCCAAGCGCGCGCCCAAGGCAATCAAGTCCTATGACGCCGACCACGATTGTCGCGTTGGGCGGCACAACAGGCTCGTGCTCTGCAGGAGCCTTTACCGGACGTCCTTTCGAACCATCTGCTTCCACCAGGAGTAGGTCGCACAACCCTGCAAAGACCGGCGCCTTTTCCTTATCGATACCGACGAGCTTTCCTTCGTCGGGCAAGAGTCGGGAAGCCACAACGATGGGATTTGCTTCACAGAACGGAAGCCCATCATCCAATTCCGACTCGAAAATGACATGACCAAACAACTTCTTGCGGCGCTCATCCTCGAGCCGAGGGTCCCGAATATGGGTCGTCGTCGTCACCACGACGCGGCACGACGTCATCCCAAAGGCCGCGTGTATATCCGCGCCACAAGCCACCCGCTCGGCAATGGCGTACATCGCACTCGTCTTGCCTCCCGCCCCCACAAAGGCTACGGTTGCAGGCAGATTCCCAGGCTCGAAAAGTCCCAGAGTCTCAGCCAGGTCACTCTGCCCGATCGGGCGCAACATTTCGCTCGATGTTTCGTTCGATGTATCGCTCATCGTATCGCTCATCGTCTTTCGCGATCCATGGCGAGCGCCTCGACTGCGTCGGAGCCTCTGCGGACCGCAATAATCTGTGCCGCTATGGATACGGCTATTTCTGCAGGCGTCTCTGCGCCAATATCGAGTCCGACGGGCGCATGGATGGCTTGAATCGCGCGCTCGTCGAATCCTTCTGTCTCGAGCTGCTCCAAGATCAGTTTCGTCTTGCGTTTGGAGGCGATAAGCCCAAGATATTTGTACCCGACCGGCGCACGGCGCGCTCCTTGCGGGTCGGAATCGGCTTTATCATGATCCATCCTGTCCGTATTTTCCAAGGCCGCGCGGCGCAAAAGTGCCTCTATGCAGGCGAGGTCCGCTTCATGATCCGGCGTCGCGACAATAACGTAGCTTGAGTCTCCAAAATCGAATTCTCGAATCGTCTTTTCATACGGACCGAGAATGGTCGTCACCCCTGCAGGGAATCTCGACTCGACCACGAAGGCGGGCCTGTGGTCAGCCACAAAGACTTTGAAATCGAGCTCAGTTGCAAGCCGCACAAGCGCCGCCCCGACATGCCCTCCACCCAGAATCAGAAGTTGATCGAGTGGCTCTACAGGGACGACAAGCATCTCCTCTTTCGCGTCTTGTGCGCCGCTCTCTCGATTCGCTTTCTCTCGACCCCGTTTTGCGACAATGGAACTTCCCTGTCGGTCGAGCACGGCATTGAGAAGCCCTCCCGCCTTGAGTTTTCCCGGCGAAAGTCTGTCAAAAACGAGTCTTACCGCCTGTCCGCGTTCCAAAACCTGCGCCGCCTGAACGTAAAGATTCGTCCCAGTCCGATCTACTTCCTGATTGCCGCCATTGGGCGAGAGTCCTGACCCCTCGCCTGGCCTCTCATACGACAACAGCAACTGCACTACCCCGCCGCAGATGCCCTGGCTGCCCGTCGCTTCCGAGCCCGTCATATCGATCTCGATGCAGGTCGAGCATCCGGTAGCAAGGCAAGCAGCAGCGGCTCTAGCAGTTTCCTGTTCCACCTTGCCGCCACCCACCGTTCCCACACTGGTTCCGTCGGCTCGGAAGAACATCATTGCGCCAACATGCCTGGGCGCCGAGCCCCGCACCTCAGAAACCACCGCCACCACGCCACCTGCTGCGCCAGCACCCCTCATCATCCCTGTGACGCCTGCTACACCCTCGCCCGCCGCACTTGCGCCCTGCCCTTGTGCGATGTGCGCAACAGCCTTTATCACTTCAAGACTCATAACTTCCTCCGCCCGGAAATTGGCCCGCGAGGTGCTCATACTCGCCCTGAGGTCCAATGGCCTCCCGAATTTCAATGACCTGTTGACCAAGCCTGTCCGCCTCGGTTTTGCTGTGCGTCACCAAAAGCGTACAAATATCGAGTTCGTCCCGCATCGCGGCAAATTCCCGGTAGGTCTGTTCCCTTGTGCGAAGATCGAGCGCGCTGAATGGCTCATCCAGCAATAAAAGCCTCGGCTTTGTGGCGAGCGCCCGTGCAAGGGCCAGCCGCTGCCGTTCGCCGCCGGAAAGTTCTCCAGGGTGGCGATTTTTCAGCCTGGCGAGCCCAAATCGCTCAAGGTACTGGCGCGCCTCGTGCTTTTCCTTAGCTGGCAACACAATAGCTACATTGCCTTCCGCCGAAAGGTGAGGGAAAAGCGCGTAGTCCTGAAACACGTACCCGATATGGCGATCCTGCGGTGCAAGGTCGATTCCCTTCTCCGCCGAGAACAGCAGCGTTTCATCGAGCCTGATTTCACCTGAGTCTGGCCTTCGCAAACCAGCTATGCAGTCCAAGATGCTCGTCTTGCCCGCCCCCGACTCGGCCCACAGAATCGTCGTGCCGTTTTCGCTCTTAAAATCGACCTTCAAAAGGAAGAGCGAAAATTGTTTTTGGAATCGTGCCCACATCATTTTGAAACCTGCATCATTTTGCAGCGTGCCCCATTTTGAGGCGCTGTAGCACTTTCGGTCCGCATCATTTGGCCGCCCTTTTCTGGCAAACGCTCACAACCGCGATAAGAGCGAACGAAATTACAACTGTTATAAGCAAATACATGTTCGCCTCGGCCGACCTGCCACCCTCCACCGCGCTATAGAGCGCAAGCGGCATGGTCTGGGTCCGCCCCGGAATATTGCCGGCGATCATCAGGGTCGTCCCAAATTCGCCCAACGCGCGCGCAAAAGCGAGCGCTACACCACCCAAAATTCCTGGCAGCGCGAGCGGAAAAATCACTTGCCTGAAAATGCGCCCTTCGGACAAACCGAGCGTTCTTGCCGCGTCGATGTACCGCCTGTTGACACCGAGCAGCGCCGCCTTACAGTTCTGATACATGAGCGGCAGCGACACGGTCGCCGAGGCTATCACCGCAGCGGGCCAGGTAAACACAATGTGTATCCCAATTTGATCGAGAAGCGAGCCCACAGGGCCGCGTTTACCCAGCAGGAGCAGGAGCAGATAGCCGGTTATCGTCGGCGGGAACACCATGGGCAACAGAATCAGCCCCTCCCACAAAAAGCTCAACCTAACGGTCTTTCGGGTAAGGAGCCTTGCAAACAAAAGTCCCAGCACGAAGGAAATGGCGGTCGCAATGAGCGCGACGCGCACCGACAGCAAGAGTGGTCCCCAAGGATTCATCTCGAATTATATCCTATTGAATTATATCCTATTCTCAATTCTCATTCCCAATTCTCAATTCTGGCCTCATTTTGGCCATCTGGCATTCCCTGACTTATTTTTTCCCCAAAACAACGAAGCCCGCTTTGATAAAAGCGTCCGTGGCTTCTTTGGTCTGCAGGAAAGCAATAAGTTTACTGGCTTCCACCTTGTGTGTCGAGCTCGACACCACCACAATGGGGTATACAACCGGCGTCGTTATGGCGCTTTGCGGAATCTCATAGAGGCGCTTTGCAGGGCTGTCCGGCTTGAGCGTGAGCGCGTCGGTAGCGAATACAAAACCCACCGGCGCAGAGCCAGATTCGACATATTGAAGGATTTGCCGCACATTCCCGCCCAGAACGAGTTTTTTCTCCACGATGTCGTAGGCCCCGAGCGTTTTGAGCGCCTGGATGGCGTAGCGGCCTGCCGGCACCGCATCGGGACTACCCACTGCGACCAGTGGCACGGATGCGAGCAGCGCCTTTAGCTCCTCGACATTTGTCGGTTTTTTCAGCTTTTCATCCCCGACCATGACGATGGCGTTGCTCAAGAGATCCACGCGTGTCGCCTTGTCTACAAGGCCTTCTTTTTCGAGCTTATCCACGTCCTCGCTCGCCGCGGAGAAAAAGAGATCGGCAGGCGCCCCAGATTCGATCTGTTGCCGCAACGCACCGGATCCGCCAAAATTGAAAAGAAGCTTGGCTCCGACTGCCTTTTGCGCCGCAGGTGCCAGGGAATTGAGCACGTCGGTGAGGCTCCCGGCCGCCGAAACCACGAGCTCGGTCTGCTGTCTTCCTGTCTGTTGTGCTCCCGCCGCAAGAACGGCCAGGCTCAACATGGCTGCAATAATGGCAGCTCTTGTCATCTGTAGTTTTTTCTTCATCGTTGATTGCCTCTTTTCATATATAGATGGCGGCACTGTGTCGATGTTGGCCTACGCGGCCTGCAGAATCCTGACACAGTTGCACCTTACTCACCGAGTGAGTATTGCGCTACTTTCCGAACTGCGTCAAGTACGATCAAGTACAATTTTGGCCGCTGCCATTCACGTGGCCATTTATTCATTCTATCCGTCGCCGTTTGCCTTTCTTGACTTTTCGGCTTGCACATTCTTAGTATGAGGCGTGGACACACCGACAACACCTCCCAGGCGCCGCACGGCGCTTCGCCCAGAATACCTCGCCCTGGGCTATCTTGCAGAAGGCCCGTCCCCTGCGCACGGCTACGAACTTTACAGGCGGTTTCAGGCCTCGCTGGACAACGTGTGGCATATCAGCGAAAGCCAGTTCTACACCCTTCTTGGCCGCCTCGAGGACCACGGTCTTGTCAGCCAGGAGGAGCCCGAAAAAGGCTCTGGCGCTCAAAAGCACCCTTTGAACCTGACATCCGAAGGCGAAAAAGCCTTCTTTGCCTGGCTCGACGAACCCACCGCCAGTAGTCCGCGCCTCTTACACCTTGAGTTTCTTGCGCGCCTCTATTTTGCCTCACACATCGCGCCTTCGCGCGTTCCTGAGCTCATCCAGGCCCAGACCGACGTCCTTGTGGCCGACCTTTCTCGCCTTGAGGCTTCTCAGGCCTCACGGACGCCATCGGGCTCACAATCAAGAGCGCCATCGCAAGCGCCGCGTGAATCGCTAAATTCCGCTTCCATCGGGCTCTATTCCTCGGATTTCCGCTGCCGCCAGCTGCGCGCCGCCCTCGCGTGGCTTCAGGAGACCGTAAGTCAAATCAATAGCTGACCGCCGCGACTCTCATATCAGTCTCCACCATTATTCTCCACCATTAGTCTCCCTCCTCCCGGATTCGCGGTTTAGATGTACTTGACAATTCTCTGCGCATAACTTATTTTGTTTACAAGTTCTATTAGATAAAGTTTGTTTGAGGAAAGAGTATGAAAAAGTTATCGTTCGTTCTTCTCGTTCTTGTTCTTTTTGGTGCCACTTCCGTCTTTGCAGCAAATTCCAGCTCTACGACGATTACCGCAACTATTCCACCGATGGCCAGTGTCACATCAGATCTGCCTCCATCTGCCCCCATTGATATCAATGGTTCCAGCACCTTGATAGGCACCATGACCTTTGCTACCAATACGACCGGCACATGGAACATAGTGATTCATTCTCAGAATCGGGGAGTCATGAAAGGAGATGCGAACAGCGACAATCATTATCCCTATACGATGACACTGCTCCTAACATTTCCATCGAGCGAGACGCTTCTCAATAAGGCTTCTCTAGATACCGATAAGTCTGCAACGTACACAGGTGGTGGTTCATTCAGCCTGGCCCTGGTCGCGGATTACCTGCCAGCAACGAGTATCGCACCGCTCCTGCCTCCAGACACCTATCGGGATGTCATAACCGTTTCGGTCTCCAGTCTTTGATCAGAATTTTGAACAAAACAAGGAAAGGCTGACAAGATGAAAAAAATGCTGTTCCTGTTGCTTGCTTTGCTCCTCGCTGTCTCTGGCGTCTATTCACAAGCGGCAAACACAATCGTTACTGAACTTCAGGGAACAGTGCCCAAGATTCTCGTCTTGAGCAGCGACATGTCAAATGTTGAGGTTATCGATCTTGTAAACGCCAATTCAGCATACCTTGGCAGAGTCTTAGTTTATACAAACACGGTGAGCACAGTTTCTATCGTTATTTCGTCCAAAAACTCCGGCGTTCTTGTTGGTCGAACACCGGGTAACACAGACACTTACCCCTATCTGCTTGGTTTTGGTACTGTCGACCAGATCGACCTTAAGAATGAGTTTCACACGACATATTCGTCCACAGTAGCGGGCTACACTGCGGAGTTTCCTGTCAAGATGACGTATACAAAGGTTATGGACCTGGATGTTCCGGTGAGTGCGGATACCTATTCCGACGTGGTGACGATAACGGTCATCATTGTTTGAGTTTTTTGGTTTTTTTCTGTTTTTTGGAGAATTGAGGTATTGACAATTTTTTAGAATATGATTATGTTGCATGCATTATCGAGAGTCGCCCTAGGCGACTTACAAAAAGTAAATGCGGTTTACCCGCAGAGCGAGGCTCAATTATGAAAAAGTTTGCTTTAGTCGCTGCCATCCTTCTTTTGACCACCGGTTTTGTGTTTGCTGCTGATTTTCCTCCTGCCGCTCCTGCTACTGTAAATGCCTCTGTGGCTGTTAAAGCAGCCTTGACTGGTTATCTGACGATAAGCAGCATGACATCCGAGACAGATATCGTTCTTAATACCGCCGGTGAGACAAAGCAAGTTGCTACGGCGAAAGTTGCAACTAACTTGAAGAACTGGACTTTAAAAGTGACTGCTGCATCGGCAGCCAGTGAGGGGCAGACGGGTGCTCTCGTGACTACCGATGGAAGTAGCAGCTATCGGATTCCATACAAGTTTACTCTAGTTGGTGGAACTACGATTGGAACTCCTTTTAATCTTGTAGACATAACGAATAGTGGTAATTCTCATTCATACAGCACAAGAGTAACTGGCGGTTCCAATGGAGAGACAATAACACTCAGTATCAAATATGAGGGAGAAGACACCACCAATTGGTTTGCTGGCTTGCTCTACCAAGACACAATCACTGTAGTACTCAGCGCTAACTGATTTGAAAAGGCCAGCTTTTTGCTGAACCATGGTGAATTGTTGAGTATGTAGATTTTGAGGACTATCCAACAGGGTAGTCCTTTTTTTGTATTTAGAGCCAATCCAGAAGGACTAGAAAGAATTGGCCATCTAGCGTAGCTAGGACATCGGTGCTATTATTGTTGACGCGGTATTTTATTGAGAGCATGCAAGTGGTTTTGCTAGTCTTGTTAGAGGAGACGTACCTATGAAGGGTAAGAGCAGCCTAAGGCGAATTATATTGGCGACGGTCGTTGCAATGTTTGTTCTCGGCACAGCGATGAGCGTGTCGGCATTTTCTTTCTCGCCTATGACCGTCTCGATTGGGCCGTCTGGCGCGGACGCCGTCATTACCTACAAGGTCACGAACGAATCCGACAAGCAGACTGCCGTTTCTATAAAGGTGAAAACACGCGTAATCGACGCGGCAGGGAACGAGACAAACGAACCTGCCGACAAGCTTTTCCTCGTGTTCCCCTCACAAGTGGTGCTCAAACCGAACAGTTCGCAGAACGTAAAAGTCCAGTATCGTGGCAACCCGGTAATCCCTGCCGAGCTCGCATTCCGCGTGATCGCAGAGCAGTTGCCCGTGGATTTCAGCAAAGCAACGAGTTCGGGTGTCAATATTCTCCTTACCTATGTTGCGGCGCTCTATGTCACGCCGAAGAATGCGGCGCCCAAGATCGAGCTCACTAATGCCGTCGGTGTACAAAAAGATGGCAAGCAGGGGCTTCAGATCACTATAAAGAACAGCGGCACTGCCCATGCGCTACTTTCCAACACAAAGATTACGATAAACCCTGGTGGAGGTGTATCCAGCATAGAGTTTTCTGGCGATGCCGTCTCCGCCATTGAGGGGCAGAATATCCTCGCTATTTCCGAGCGAGTGATTTTTGTGCCATGGGATGGTGCCATAACCGGCAAAAGCTACACGGGCTCGATTTCTGCCGATATCGAATCTTAAACATAGAATGTAATTACGAGGGCGCACCAATCTGCGCCCTGAACGCCCTCAAATCGATTAATTCATTACTCCCTTACTAAGTCTTGACAGCGCTACCGGAAGCAATTATCTTACAGACTAGGAATATGTCGCCCCAAAAAGGGTGTTCATATTCCAAACAAAAAGTTTGCCGCTTAATTGCGGCGCAAGGGGTCTTATATGAAAAAGTTGATTATCGTAGGGATGTTGGTTCTTGCGGCCATCGGGATTGCTGGTGCTCAGGGCACGACACAGAACAAGGATATCAAGGTTTCTGCCAGCGTTGGCAAGAACGTGTATATCGTTTCTGTATCAGACCTGGCTCTCGGTAGTCTTAATGTGGTATCTGGAGGTTCGGCGGCCGGCACTGCAACGATCCGGAGTAACCACACTTCTTGGACCGTGAAAGTGTATGCGGATAAGGGCGTGTTAACCCAGTGGGATGGATCTGCTTATGTGACCACTACTGGTGCAACGACGATTCCCTACACCTTTACGTTCAACAGTGCATCATCGGTTACTACTGAGAAAATTGTCGGTGCGACGCTCCCAACTGCGGTCGGAAGTGCACCGACGGCTACATTTACGGCGAGGACAACTGGCGGCGCAGGCGGTCAGACCTTTGCGTATAGCGTAAATGTTGCTGGCGCAGCTGGCGGAGCCGATTGGGATGCCGCTAACTACCAGGACACCATCCACATGGTGGTGACCGCGAACTAACCCTAGCGAGGATCGCAACCCAAAATGTGAACACGGCAAGGCTCATTAGCGTATGCTTTGCGGGCGCCGTGTCCCGGGAATGCGGTCGTATGAACGTCCGCATTCCCTTTTATGGCACTTTGCTGTAGTATTGCAGAATGCCTTAGGATTAGGTCCTTGGGTACATGATCCACAGAAGGACCCCGCCTGTGTCGTATAGACAAATACATAGACAAAATCGAACACGCCGCTCCACAGTGGGGCGTCCAATCTTCATATTTCTCTGTTGTGGTCTTTTATTCGTGCCTTTAGTCAGTTCTTTTGCGCAAAACGAGCAACCAGGCACCCGACCACCAACAGCAACAAGCGAAGCAGTAACCGAGCCACTTGCTGCCAATATCAATCCATTACCACAGGGCGAAGCTATCGTCACGTTGGTGATAAACGGTCGGCGTTATGGCGACGTCGATGCAAAAATCGACATGGATGATCCCTTCCTGCAGGTAAGTCTTCTTAAAGAAATCCTGGCTCCTGCTCTGTCGCAAAAGGAAATGGACCGCGTTTTTGGCGTTATCCTGTCCAAGTTGGAATGGGCAGGCATAGCTGACCTTGCCGCAGCCGGTATAACAGGCGTCTGGGATATGGAAACGCTCACCTACAGCATCAGCACGCCAGGAGAGTATACAAGCGTCAAGGAAATCCATTTTGTTGAGGAAACGCCGTTTAACGAGAGTGTCTGGCTCAAACCGGCCAACTTTGCCGCCGTTGTCAACACGAGCGTAGCTGGATCGGTGAGTTTTAGCTCTATGGGCGTAAACGTTCCGGTAAGTGCAAGCTTCGATGGCCTTTTCAATGTGTTTTCGGTGGCCATAGAAAGCAACGCGTCCGTGGCTTTCTCTGCGCCGAGATTCTCGTGGTTTTTTAACAGCGCGCGCGCAGTATACGACTTCCCCGCAATCGAGGGCAGATTGTACGCCGGCATTGTTTCGCTGGAAGGCACTGGATATCAGTCCAGATCTGAAGTCTACGGTGTGACGCTCCATAATGTAGATGTGTTTAATCGTTACAGCAGAAACTACTCGCCATCCATCGCCTTTACGCTGCAAAAACCATCAACGGTCAGAGTCGTTATCAACGGTACGGTGGTTAAGACGCTCAAACTGGACATGGGCAACTACAAGCTCTATGACTTGCCCTTTGCGTATGGCATGAACAGCATGGTCATAGAAGTCGAGGACGGAACCAATCCCGATGGCAGCATCATGTACAAGCCGGTGACCACGTACATCACGACTGAGACAGGGCTTTTGGTGCGCGGCAAGATGGACTATGGGATATCTGCTGGTGTGGGCAGGCAGGAGCCGGACGAGCCTATTGGGAGCGCATATATCCGCTACGGCCTCTTCCCCGCCGTGACGACGGGCCTCAACGTGGAAGTGGACAAGCGGTCTGTGATGGGCGGCGTAAACCTCGTGGCGGGTACTGGCATAGGTGGCTTTATACTCAACGCAGCGGTGGTTTCCGCGTGGGATGGACGGGCAAGGCCCTTTGCGTATAGTGGCGATCTGGAATATCACTTTGCAATGCCGGCAAATAAGAACATGCCGAGCTTTAGCCTTGCGGCAGGGTATACATCGAAAGGCTTTTCCACCCCAGAGCCGTCATCAGCGGCCATACAGGATACTGATGCCTTTGCAAAGGCATCGGCAAGCATTGGTGGCTCCATTGGAAAGACCGCTTCCTTTGGTGCAGGCGGTTCCTGGTCCCACACGTTTGGTTCGGACCCGAAAGACAGCGGTTCCGTGTCGGCGAGCCTCGGTTTTTCTGCAACAAGGCATGCGTCGTTTACGCTGGGTACGAATGTCAATTTTGTCCCTAACACGAGTCCGCAGTTCTCCGCAACCTTGGGGCTCCATATTTCCGACCCTCGGCGTCCGTCCAGGCAGGTCGGGATATCGCAATCGTCCCAAGGGACAAACACGATCAACTACAACGACCAGTTCCCGAACTCCAAGAACGTCGGGTACGGGATAACGGCGAGCAATATCTTTGGTGGAGTAAAGGACCCATCGTCCGTCAACTTCAATTCAGGTTTTTCGACACAGTATTTTTCCTTGAGCGGGAACGCCGGTGTTACCTATGGATCGTCTTTGACGTCGCCTGTTGGTACGGTCAGTCTGAACCTGGCATCGGGATTTGCGTTTATTGATGGGTATTTTGCGGTATCGAGGCCGCTCTACGACTCTTTTGTCCTCTTTGTGCCAGAAAAATCGACCGGCAAAATGTCGGTTTCCTTCATTGTGGACCAAAGCAACAAGCTTATTAGCCACGGACAGCCTGTTGCCGCAAGCCTGACTTCTTACAAGAAGTCGAGGCTTGCGATGGACTTTCCTGAGGCCGCCGCGGACGTAGTGCCGACAAATCCTCAGGCTGCAGTCTCTGCCGCATACCGGTCGGGCTTCCTTTTCAAGGGCGGGCTGGAAAAGCTCCTCTATGTAGCAGGAAGACTTTTGGATGCGAGCGGTAACCCGATCGCGCTTATTGCTGGCGATGTGTTCAAGGAAGATGGCAGCTTGATTTCTCAGACTTTTACCGACGACACAGGAACCTTCCAGATCTATGGGCTCACGTCCGGAACGTACAAGATTGTGTGGCCAGACACCATAGGAACGACGATCGTAAAAATTGAAGGCAATGAGAGTGGCCTTGTGGAGATTGGAGATGTCCATGCAACGCGCTGACCAGCAGAGTGGAAAAACTGATCGGGCTTTGCTGTGTTTCTTAGTAGACGTATTTATTGTAGATTGACGAGTGGAGTATTCCAAGGAGAGTTTTATGAAGAAAAAATCGGCGTGGGGCGCCTTGGTATTGGCGTTGATTTTTGTACCCCTGGCCGCGAATGCCATGTCTATCGCTGCGTCGCTTTCCAGCGGAACGGTTCAGTACACAAACCCATGGGGAGGAATTAACCCAACATGGATCAATGGTACCGTGACAGTGACTTGTACTGCTGCGGAGGCCAAATCGAGCCCGTGGTTTACTGTCGATCTTGCTCCTCGCGCCGATGTTGTGAACGGTTCTTGTGCGCGCAACGCCAACTGGCGCTACTATAATACAAGCGGCGGCAACTCATCGATTTATATTGATGACTGCGAAATATATACGGACCAGTCGCATTCGACGAGTGCCGATCCTGTCAAAATGTGGGACGTGTCCGGTGTTGGGGACGTAAACGTCACCAGCAACAATGTGTTCACCGGCCAGTTTACAAGCGGTGGTGGCCTCACAAAGCAGTTTCAGTTTTCTGCAGTATTCTGGCACGAAAAGACATTGGCTGCCGGTACCTACGAGATGCCCATTACGTTTCGATTGCGACAAGAGAAGTTCTCTTCTTCCGGCCCTTCTACCGCCCCTGTCTCCACCATAACAGTCGTCCTGCGCTACTATGTTGGAACAACAGCGGCCATCTTTTTTACGGACGGTTTGAACACTGACCCATATACGGGCACGGAGCTCTTCAGTCTCGATTTTGACGAGATTACGGCAGCGATTCCAAAACAGTTTACCATTCACATTCAGACGAACTTCAAATTCTATTTTGGTGTTTACTCGGCTAACGGTGGAAACCTGCTCCATGAGCGCTACAACGATCCTGTTTCCCCGGTTAAGGAAAAGATTCCCTACACGTTAAACGTTGACGGTGTAAACATACCTCTCTCCACGGGGTACAGATTTCCCCAAAAGGAAGGCAAAACAGGATTTGGTCTGAACTCCAACGACTACAATGCTATCTTAACAATTGGCGATATAACAAGTTATACGGCAGGGACTTACAGCGACGTTCTATCGTTCAGGGTGACGTCGTACTAGTCGTCCTAAACGAAAGGCCCCTTGCTTCTGGCAAGAGGCCTTTGTGGTACAGAGTATTTCAGGGATCACACCGAGGTTATGGCGAAACGATAAAACTATGATGGAGGAACCCACAGTGACGTTTCCACGAAGTGCAGGCATTTTGTTGCATCCGACATCGCTGCCGGGGCCGTATGGCATTGGGACGCTCGGAGCGGAAGCGCGTCGCTTTGTCGATTTCTTAAGCGAGGCCGGAGTGGGGCTTTGGCAGGTGCTGCCCTTGGGGCCGACTGGGTATGGCGACTCTCCGTATCAGAGCCTGTCAGCATTTGCGGGTAATCCGTACCTTATCGACCCGGACGAGCTTGTTGCGGCCGGGCTTCTAGATAGGGAAGCTGCAGAAGCGGCCAAGTCCAACAATGTGGGCAGGGTCGATTTTGGCGCGATGTTTGTCCAGCGCAATGCGTTACTCGACACGGCGTGGAAGAACTTTGGCGGGGAGAATGACGAGATTGCGAAAAACAAACTTGCCGCAGATTTCGAAGCGTTCAAGAATGATAATTCATATTGGCTCAAAGATTTCGCTCTGTTTTCTGCAATAAAAGAAGCCGAACACAACGCTCCATGGAGTACCTGGCCGGCGGGGCTTAAGGAGCGGCGTCCGGAGGCGCTCGCCGCTTTTGAGGCTGATCGTGGGCACGCAGATCGAATTGTCAGACATGAATTTGTTCAATTTCTGTTCTATCGCCAATGGGCGGCGCTGCACGATTATGCGAGGCAGCGGGGTGTCAAGATAATCGGCGACATTCCCATCTTCGTGGCATACGACAGCGCGGACACCTGGTCACACCCTGAGCTTTTTCAGCTCGATAAGGAGCTACGGCCAATCAAGGTTGCAGGCGTACCGCCCGACTACTTCACCGCGACAGGGCAACTGTGGGGCAATCCACTCTACGACTGGCCCGCAAATAAGCGCTTAGGGTACGCCTGGTGGATAGCGCGAATCCGCTCAACCTTTGCACTTGTGGACTTATTGCGCATCGATCACTTCCGTGGGTTCGAAAGCTACTGGGCAGTGCCTGCGCAAGACACGACCGCCGCCAACGGGAAGTGGGAGAAAGGCCCAGGCACCGAATTGTTCAAGGCAATTTTCGAAGAGCTTGGCGAGCTGCCGATTTTGGCGGAGGACCTTGGTTTTATGACGCCCGAAGTGCACGCGTTGCGCGACACACTCGGATTTCCGGGAATGAAGATTTTACAGTTCGCCTTCGAATCCGAGACCGACGAGGACTATCCGCACAATTTCGTGCGCAACTGTATCGTCTATACGGGTACGCACGACAACGACACATCGATGGGCTGGTTTGCCGCCACAACGCCTCAAATTCGAAAACGCGCCCTCGCCTACACCGCTGGCAGGGCTGAGACCTTTAATTGGGACATGATCCGCACCGCATGGGCGAGCCCCGCCTGCATCGCGGTAACGCCTACACAGGATTTGCTGGGGCTCGGTTCGGAAGCCAGAATGAATTATCCCGGCAAGCAGGGCGGTTACTGGTCCTGGCGCATGAAGGACGGCGAGCTAACCACCGATATCGCACAACGCCTAAAGGACCTGACGGCGACCTATTTCAGGGTGTCGCACCGCTAGCCAAAAGCCGGGTACACAAGAAGCCGGGCGCAGCCGCAGGAAAGACTAGACTGCGCAGCGGCTTGAACACAGAGTTGTGCGACGCATGGCGCACCTGGTGCAATTAAACGATCAAAGTGCTGCGAGTGTGGCCTTCTCTTTACGTCGCAAGAACACCTTCACGATCTCGTTGATCGTTATGGGGAACACGGAGAGTGCGGCAACAATGAGCCAGTCTACCCATCCCAGCGTCGTCACTTTAAAAAACGCAGCTACAGCGGGAATCGCTATTACCAAAACTTGGAGCAGAAGCCCGACAACAAAGGCCCCCACGAGGCTTCGGTTGCTAAAAAGGCCAATCTGGAAAATCGATTTGGTCTGATTGCGCAGGTTGAACGCGTGGAAGAGCTGCGAAAGGCTCAAGGTTGCAAACGCCATCGTTCTTCCCAATTGCACCACAAAGTCTCCAGAAAAGCCTTCGACATGAGCGCGGGCATCGCCAATAAAGAAGGCTGCCAGCGCCAATGCGCCAATTAGGGCGCCGTTCAGAATCAGCGACTGCATTCTGCCGTGGGCAAAAAGACCCTCGTTGGGGTCGCGTGGTTTTTCGTTGATGACGTTGGGATCTCCAGGGTCCATGCCGAGAGCGAGCGCGGGGAACGTGTCCGTGACGAGGTTGATCCAAAGAATATGAATGGGCAGAAGCGGAATCGGGAAGCCCACCAGCACCGCTGAAAAAACGGCCACAATTTCTCCAACGTTGCACGAAACAAGATAGAGGACGGCCTTGCGAATATTGTTGTAAATATTGCGGCCCGTCTCCACGGCGCGCACAATGGTGGCAAAATTGTCGTCGGTGAGGATCATGTCGGCAGCGCCCTTGGCCACGTCGGTGCCGGTTATGCCCATGGCCACGCCGATGTCCGCCACTTTGAGACTCGGGGCATCGTTGACGCCGTCGCCGGTCATAGAAACGATGTGGCCGTTGGCCTTAAAGGCCTTTACGATGCGAACCTTGTGTTCGGGCGAAACTCGGGCAAAAACACGCACATGCTTGGCTTTTTCCGCAAGCTGAGCGTCGCTCAGCTGGTCGATCTCTGGGCCAGAAAGCGCATCCTCCATGCTTTGGGCAATACCGAGTTCCCGCGCGATGGCGAGCGCCGTGGCCTTGTGGTCGCCGGTGATCATGGCTACGCCGATACCGGACTTACGGCAGATGGCGATGGAGTCGCGGACCTCGAGGCGCGGCGGATCGATCATGCCGACCGCGCCGAGGTAGCAGAGGTGAGTTTCCAGGGCCTCGCCCTGGGCAGGCTCGTCGGGGGCAAGGGGACGATACGCCGCGCCGAGCACGCGAAGGGCCCTGACTGCCATGGCGTCGCAGCTTGCTAAAATGTTGGCGCGGGCAGAGTCATCTAACGGTAACTCTTTGCCTTCAAAATAATAACGGTCGCACTTCTTAAGCAGCTGATCTACCGCGCCCTTGGTCATGATAACGCGGTCCGAAGCAGCAGCCTCGCCCGACGAGCTGGCTTCGCCTTCCAGAGAGGTGTCACCAGCAGGAACGGCGTGGATTGTACTCATCATTTTGCGCTCAGAATCGAATGGCACTTCGCCGATGCGCGGCATTCTGGCGAGCAGGCTGCCCTTTTCGATGCCGTATTTCTGCGCTATCTCCAGAAGCGCAATCTCGGTGGGGTCCCCTGTCGCCTGCACAGCGTTGCCCGACTTGAGGCCTGCCTCCGCTTGTTCGCCAATGGTTTGTTCGCCAATGGTTTGTTTGCCTTTGATTTGCCCGCCAATGGTTTGTTCGCCTTTGATTTGCCCGCCAAGGGTGGCGTCGTTGCACAGCACCATAGCCTCCAAAAGCAGACGATGCGCCTTTCGGTCCATATTTATCTGCGCAACATCGCCTTCAATTCCATCCGAAGCAAATGCCGTGACTGACATCTTGTTCCGCGTCAGCGTGCCTGTCTTATCAGAACAGATCATGGTCACAGACCCCAGCGTTTCTACCGCAGGCAGCCGGCGCACAATGGCGTTTTCCTTACTCATGATCTGCACACCGATGGCAAGGACGATGGTGACGATAGCCGGTAACCCTTCTGGAATCGCCGCCACGGCGAGGGAGGCTGAAGTGAGGAAAAGCTCAAAAACGCTACCCAGCGGTATCACGCCTGTCTTGATGAGCTCTTCGCCCAAGCCCAGCACAAACATGACGCCACACAGAATGAGTATTCCCGTACCGAGCTTTTTGCCGAACTCGTCGAGTTTGACCTGCAGAGGAGTCTGTTCCTGAGGTTCCGATTCGAGCATTTCCGCAATGTTGCCAAGCTCGGTTTGCATCCCTGTGCCCACCGCTATGCCTTTACCGCGCCCGTAAGTCGCCGTTGTGGAGAGGTAACCCATGTTGATCCGATCGCCAAGCGCGGCATCTTCCTGTGCGATGTAGGAGGCGTCCTTTTCCACTGGGACAGACTCGCCCGTGAGCGACGCTTCGTCCACTTTGAGATTGACAGTCTCGATCCAGCGCAAATCGCAGGGGATTGCGCGCCCCGCGTCTATGACGATGAGGTCCCCTGGCACCACTTCCGCCGCATCGATTTCTTCCTGGCGCCCATTGCGTATTACAATGGCGTGCGGCGCAGAGAGCTTTTTGAGTGCCTCGATGGCCTTCTCCGCTCTCGATTCCTGCACGACACCGACAATCGCGTTGATGAGCACCACGACGAGGATGATGAGCGCATCGGAAACTTCGCCCAAAAGAATCGAAATAACCGCTGCTGCAATGAGGATATAGATGAGGTAGTCGTTAAACTGCTCCAAAAAGAGCATAAAGGTGCTCTTGCGTTTCTTCTCTTTGAGTCTGTTTGGTCCATACTGCTCGAGGCGTTTTCTGGCTTCTGCGGATGACAGCCCATTCTCGGCATTCGTACGAAGCTCGTCGATCGTTTCTTGGGTACTTTTGGTGTGCCACAATTTAGTACTCGTTTCTGCCATACTTCCTCCAGCCTACGACCGGCCAGCCTGCAATCGCCGCATCGGCCCTCGCATCACCCTCGAAAAAGATGATGGTAAGGGGTATAAAAAAAGACCTCCGCCTTAAGCCGATAAATCGACTAAAGCGAAGGTCTTGCTTTCTCTTACCCTTCAAGGTTTTGAGCGAAAGACCGGAGCCTGAACCGCCAGGCCGTGTTGACGATCTTTCTTCCATCAAAAAGATGGACAAGCTACTCCCCTTTGCAATTGCACTATACGAGAGCGTTTGGGTCCACGTCAAGCTATTTTCGCCTATTCACGATCGGTCCGGTTCGCTGCCGGTTCGGCTCACTACCGGTCCGGGCACGAAGAAGGTTTTGCCGCCCACATGGTGCACGCGTTTCTTCCAGGAATCCGGAACCGCCCAGGCGCCAAGAGCCTGTGCCATGACGACGCCTGCGGTGCCTACCGATTTTGTATCGAAGGCTTTGCACTCGACCCAGCCTGCCACGCCTTCCGGGATGAGCACTTGTATTTTCTTGCCCGGAAATCTCTTAATTCCGAACTGGGCATATTTATCACAGGTAAAGCCCGAGACCGACCCGCATTCGTCGATAAGCTCGAGCTGATCGGCGCAGGGCAGCGCAATGGCAAACTCGCCTGTTTCCATAATGTCGCTATAGGTTTTGTGACCTGTATCAAGCACGACGATGAATCTGGAGCCACCCTCATTGTCCATGGGGCATGACCACGCGACCGGAGCCAAATCGAACCGACCGTCCTTGGCCCGTGTACAGACCAAGATCACACCACCCGCATTCTGAAGCTCATAGGCGCTCTCAAGCGCAACTTCGTTGTATTTGCTATTCTCCATTTCCATCCTGATATCCATCCTTCCGTGGTATGCCTGTCTTACCATCTATTGCGGACATCTTCCGCAAAGCCCAAGAGTCTGTCGATGCTGATTTTCTTGCCGTCGTCCAGAACAAGCGTGCCCGAGTAATATCCAAAAACTTGATTCTGGATTGAAGCTATGATACCGAGTTTCATCGCACTGTGCCGGTCAAGAATGGGCTCAAAGTCCATTTCGAAACGCCCGTCATTGCTTGTAAATTTCCATGGTTCGAGATAATTGTCCTCATTCAGATGAAAAACCACTTCATCGAGTTTATTGGCCTTGCCGTCATAGAATATCACGTTTTCTGATGCAGGCGTGCGGTCCGTAAAGCCGTAACCAATGTTCCACCCGATCGGTTTGCCCTCGTAAAGTCCGGACGCCGAGCCCCAGTACCATCGATTGCGGTAAAGCCAGTATCCGCGGCCCCAGTCGAGAACGCCAAACGAATCGTCAGGCTCAAAAGCATAGATTTTGTCGCCAATGCTCACCATGCCGCGTGCGGGCATACAGTTGATTTTTTGATTGTAATAAAAAGCGCGTCGATTCTCTTTCCAGGAGGTCGCAATGACCATGGTATCGGCCCGAAGGTCCTGTTGCAATGTAAGGTCGCACTCCAGCGTCTGTCCACCTGCAAATCTGGAGCTCGATGCCTCGATGTGGCGCTCTCCTCCATCTGTCTGGTAGCGTATACAGACTTTCGCATCTTCGTACTTCACTTCGCCAGAACTGGATGAAGGCGGAAACTTAATACTCCCCCGGGTGAGCAGTTTGATACTGTCCAAAGGTTCAAAACTGCGCCGCGTAAAGTCGAGCCAGACAAGACTGGCAAGCGCCGCATACCCGAGGTCCGATACTGTCAGCGCTATGCCATAGCCCCGTTTCTGCGAAAGAATGCAATAGTAATCCCATTCCTTTATCCGGAACCATGGCGCCTTAATGCGGGATCTATCGTATTGCCACACCTGCTGGCGGGCCCACCCTTCTTCGGCAATGCGACCATCATCATTGAGAAGTTCTTGCGAAACAACGACTTCGTGCTGTGCCATGATTCAAATGATATCGCGGAGGGTGCAGATGTCAATGCGGTTCTTTTCTGAGTCTCTGGAATAGAAATAGACCTGGAACTACAATTGTCGATTCAAACTTTATTCATTCTATTGAGCCGCACGTGATTCGAACACGTGACCCACGCCTTAAAAGGGCGTTGCTCTACCTACTGAGCTAGCGGCCCAAACACATAAAAAAGCATGCCAAGTTCACAACTTCGCGGGAACTAACACTATAGACAAAAGCCTCGTATGTCAACGGGTTTGAGGCGCTGAAAGATCTAGGTCTAGATACTCTTTGTGGCCGGCATTTCGCGCGGGTTTGGCGTCTTTACCACGAAAAACTCAAGCGTGTCCGCGCCACCATTGCGAATCGCCATTTTCGTGTTGAAGGGTACGGAGATGATATCGCCCACTGTATAGAGATGAGGTTCGCCATCCTCAAGACTCAAGCTCAATGTACCCCGGACTACAATCTGATAGACATTCGAGTTGGCAACGTGGACGGGCACAGTACCGCCTGGTTGCACAACGATATGGTTGATGTTGGCGCGCTCATCGTCAACGACCTTGTCCATGACGAAGTTCTCGGTCCTCTTGTAGTGATAAACCTTCTCAATCATCGCCTTTCTCCTTACAAAATGGCTTTCAGAATGATACCTCACCCAATAATACCTCACCCAATGATGCCTCGTTGGGCACATACCGCGCAAGGACTTCGCTCTTATGACCTGTTCCTGGCGCAATGAGCCGCGTTCGAACAAGCTCCCCATCTTTGAGGTACGGCGGAACGTCGAGGATTGCGGCTTTGAGGTAATTGGCGGTCGTGCCAAAGCGAAGCCTGGCTTGAGAAGCGTCGGTGGGGATGTGACGGTTTGCACTGCTTTCTTCGGGTAGACCATCGTCCACGAGCTGCTCGTCGGCATTATGTTCGTCCGATTCGCGCTCCAAGATGGCGTCGACCACAGAACCAAGCCAGCGCTCGGCGTATCGCTTCTTGCCTTCTACAGCGATGGCGGTGAGGCGTTCCACGCGTTCTCCTGCGACGCGCTGAGGTATTTGTGGCCGCATGTCAAAGGCTTTGGTTCCTGGGCGTGGCGAGAACGGGAAGGCGTGGATCCACGCTAAGTCGAGCTCGGTACAGAGCGCCTCGGTCAGGGCAAACTCCTCCTCCGTCTCCCCGGGAAAGCCCGTGATGATGTCGGCAGCGATAAAAGGATCGCGCTTGGCCTGGCGTAATGAGGCGACCACGTTACGAACCTCCTGCGCGGTGTATCGACGGGCCATTCGCTCTAATACCGTGTCGGAGCCTGACTGGACAGAAAGGTGAATGTGCGGCTGCACGCGAGGGTTCGAGAAGGTGGCCAAGAAGGCATCATCGATGCAATCTGGCTCATAACTCGATATTCTAAAACGAATTGAATTGGTGTTCCCGATCAGGAAACTCAAGAGATCGGGGAATTTGGTGCGGTCTTGGGGCAAAATCGCGTTGTTGCTGTCGTTTCTGTCGAGATACTGCGCCAGATTGACGCCGGTGAGCACAACTTCGTGCTTGCCATGCGCTTCCAGAAGCTGGACGCGGCGCAAAAGTTCAGTCGCGGAGAGCGACCGTGCAGGGCCGCGTGCGAGGCACACTCTGCAATAGGTACAACGGTTGTTGCAGCCATCTTCGATTTTGAGCGAAGGGCGCGAGTGGGTGACAAAATTGTCGGGGTTGAAGGCAAAGGGATCGATGCCGCCCGCTCCTTCCGCCGTGCTGAGCACCGAGTCGCGCCATTGCAGAACGGCATCGAGAAGATCGCCGTGTTCCTGCCAGTTGTCGTGGAGCCATTCGGGAAGCCCAAGCAGGGCCGATTTTTTCTCACCAGGGACAACGACGGTGCGAGGGGAAATCGCCTCGAGCTCGGCCTTGGCCATTTGCGCATAGCAACCGGTAACGATGACCGTCGTCTCGGGATTCTGGGAGAGTGCTTGCCTGATAGCGTGGCGGGCCTTTTGTTCGGCTTTGCCAGTTACGGTACAAGTATTTACAATATAGAGATTTGAAAGTTCCGGATCTTCCAGAATCGTGGCCTGTACTTTGAGAAAAGCGTCGGCTATGGACTCTGTCTCGAGCTGATTGAGTTTGCAGCCGAGTGTATGAAATGCAACTTGAATCATGCTAGGTGCCTTGTCAATGCCTTATTGGGTCGATGCACTGCAAGCCGTTACTGCTGCAAGCGGCTCAAGATTCGCTTGCGGCCTTCTATCGCATCCTGAAAGTTGGGGTTGAGCGCAAGCGCCTGTTCATACGCGCTCAGCGCCTGCAATGGCCGATGCGCATTCTCCCGCGCCCAGCCAACCCGAGTCCACCAGAGCGGATTGTTGGGATTGTAACGGACGGCGGTGCTGAAGGCGATATCGGCGTGCATGAACTGGGCCTTCCGGACGTAAAGTTCGCCGCAGAGATAATAGGAAAGACCGGTCTTGGGCCCCTCGGGATAGGCGGCGATGTACTCCTGCAACATAGTAAGGGCAATGTCGTTCTTGCCAAGGTTGTAGCTCGCTTCGCCAATGGCCTCTGCCAGTCGGGGGTCCTTGTAGATGGCATAACCGCGCTGAGCGTAGTTTTCCGCAGCCTCGGTTTTGCCAAGGGCAAGGAGGCTCCAGGAGAGCGCTACATAGGCGTCGATGTCGTTGGGCATTTCAGTGATGCGCGCCAAGGCGAGGGTCTGCGCCTCTTGATATTTCCCGTCCGTGACGAGTTTGAGGATGTCCGCGCCAGACATGGCGGGTTTCCCTGCAACGAGCCACTGGGTGGGGCGGACTGTTTGGGTCGAGAATGTGGGCTGGGACCGTAGAGTGGCCTGGACGGTTTGAGTGGGCTGCAAGGCTTGAGCGGTTTTGATGATGGTTTGCGCAGGCTGTATGAGTGGTTTTGCCAAGCCTGCTTGCACTGTTTGGCCTGTTTGGCCTGCTTGCACTGTTTGTGCGGGCGCAATGCCCAAAGCAGGCAGGAATCCTGCAAAAAAGAGGCTCGCGACCAGGGTGAGCACAGAGTTTATTTGTAGTAAGGACCGATATTTCTTCTTCATCTTCAAAAGCTTTAAAAATCCTGGAATCTAGAATATGGAATGTCGAATTTGAACCGTCAACTATAGTAAAGAATTATTGAAGAAGCGGCAAGGACTGGCGACGAGTAACATCGAAGCGCTTCAGACGGCTTGTGCACGGCCTAGTGCCTCAGGCTTGTGTGCGATCCTGCTACTCAGCTTGGAGCGCAAAATAAATTTGCGCCAGTTGCTCCGGAGTCAGACTCTCGGCACGAACGGCGCTGGGGAGGTTGAGCTGGGTAAGGATAGAGGGAAGGCCGCGCGCCGCCGACGGCGACCAGGAGAGGAGGTTGTTGTGCAGGGTTTTGCGCCGCGAAGCGAAGGCGCAGCGGACAAAGCGGGAAAATTCGCGGCGGGCGGTTGGAGCGACGGGGGTGGCGCGTGGCGCCAGGGACACAACGGTGCTGGTAACCCTCGGCTGCGGCCAAAATGCGGAAGCACCTATGTCAAAAAGCAGGCGCACCGTGCAAACTGACGAACAGAGCACGGAGAATGCCGAGTAATCCTTGGAACCCGGCTTGGCCGCTATCCTCGCTGCGGCTTCCTTCTGTACCGTAAAAACCATCTTGGGCGGGACAAATTCGTTCTCCAAAAGATCCGCAATAATCGCTAAGGCCGCACTATAAGGCAAATTTCCAAAAATCCGATCTGGCATACCCTGCACGGCGTCGCATGTTTCCGCGCCATTTTCAGGGGGTGTCTTCGCAAAGTCCGTCCAGGTCTTAAGAAAATCGCCTTCGACAAGCTCGAATTCGCCCAACTCTCCGTAAAGCTCTCGCAAGACCCGTGCAAAGCCATGATCTATTTCAAAGGCAATGACACGATGGCCTTTCTGCAACAGCACTGAGGTCATCGCGCCAAGGCCAGGACCTATTTCCCAGACAAGGCCAGGCTTGTCCATTTCGAGCGCTGAATATAGTTTTTCACGCATATTGCGATCCACAAGGAAATTCTGCCCAAAGCGTTTGGACATGGCAAGTTCGTGACTTTCCAAAAACTGTTTGATTTGACCAGGACTGTCATAAGAGAAAACTGTAGGTTTAGTCATGATATCCATATCCTGCGGCGTCCTATATCCCTTTATCCCACTCGTTTCGCGTAATAGCGGTGCCATTCGATGTATGGTGAAGCATATACGCAAAGGCTACAAGCGACAACCGCTGTTCCTAATAGTGCCTTTTCCGATGCTGTTTCTGCGACTATGCCTGGCAAAGCCTTGCCAATTCGCATGGTTAGCACAATAGCTTCGTAAATCCATTCGTGCCACAACGCCAGAATGCCACTCAAGAACGGCATCGCAACCGAAACCAGGCACGAGCCCAGTAAAGACCACATAAAAACAAGAATGAGAGGTCCTGACAGGGTGGAAGGGATGATTCCCCCAAGAATCAAGGTCCCGAAGGTATCAATTTGTATAAGCGCAGTGGAACAAAGCGCTGCCAAAGACGCTGCCAGGGGCGCTGCCAGAAATGGAGGTAGGCGCCACAAGACGTTCTGCCACCGGGGTGCAAGCACAATAAGCCCAATCATCGCTGCATAGGATAAAATGAATGACAAACTGCGCGCAGAGTCTGGGTCGAGAAGAACAGAAAGAACGAAGCAATAAGCCAGCACTGCGAGCCCATCTTGCGGTCGGTCCAGAGACCGAAACACAAGGGCAAAACCAAGCATATAGACGGAACGGAGCAGTGGCGGACTTACGCCGACAATCCATGTATACAAGGTAGCAAAGCAAAAACTCACCCAATCGAGTACGGCCTTGTTTTTGATAAACTTGCTCGCCAAAAGCGAGACAAGGGTACCCAGGATCGCCAGGTGTTGCCCTGAAAGCGAGAGAATGTGGGAACAACCGGCATCTCTAAAGAGCGTATTGATGTCGGCGTCAAGGTCGTCGCGTATACCGATCAGCAAAGCCTCGGCCAGGGGACGCGCACTGCCTGATATTTTTGCCACCTGAGAGCGGAACGCCTTTTTACATGCCCACCTTAAAGCCTGGATTGAAGATAAAGGATCGTGTAGAAGCCCTGCTCGGTCGGCTTCAGCAAAATACAGGCCTTTCGTGGCATCGATTGCGCTGATCCTCGTAAAATGCACACGCTGGCCGGCTGCAATATCCCCTGCAAAATCGGCGATTATGGTGAGTCTAGGTTTGCATTTTGGCCAACTCAGCCTTGCCCTAAACCCTACGCTCGTAATCTCCATCTCGTCCAGCCCGAGCGTGAGCAATAAATTGTCACTCTTCGTTCTTTGTGAATCTGCACATGCAACTCCGCTACAGGCTGAAAGTTGAAAGCTGCTCAGCTCTGCCGGTGTATCGTTCGATTTTTCAAGGTCCAAGCAGGCCGCTCCAGCAATGGCGCCAATCGAAATAAGTAAGAAAAACTGTGATATGCCATTGGTCCAAGCGCGTGCTTCCACATGCTGTCTTGGTTCATTATGCCATCTCGATTCATCCTCTTGGCACGCCAAATACAAGAATGACGACCGTACGTTTGCGAGCCCCACCAACAAAAAGGCACAAAAAACCGGTATACAAGGCTTGGCGGGGAGCGCGTAAAAAACTATAGCCGAGCTCAATGCAAACCAAACGACCGGAGCCACTCTGGACAAATGAAATCCGGCAAATCCCTTTAGTAGATCGCATTCAGCCGCATGGGGCTTCTCATGTCCAGTTCTCAAAAGCTACTCCCCGCCCGTCATTCATTCACGTCCGGCATGTCTGCATATTCCCCACCAAAAGGACGCGTGTTGGCCGTGCCCGTGATTCAAATCCTTGTCGCTTTATGCTATAGATTTGTGTCTACAACCGGGAAAGTTATGGAAAAACGAAAACTGCGTGGCGTTTCTTCTCTTTTATTTCTGGCCGTTGCCTATCTTGTCATTTGGATTGATCTTTTCGTGCCGATTGGCGCAAACGCACCATTTCCTGGTCCATGGTTTGGCATTTCGATTGCCAAGAACCTTTTACGCATCGTTCTCTTGCTCCTGCTCGGCCATTTTTTCTCTTTTGAGACGATTCCATCATTTGAGTCCCTTTTTCCCAAGGATCCTGCAACTGTGCGTTCCCGCCTCTTCCCCGACGCCATGGACATGCTTTCTGGCCTTGTGATTGGCGGTGCGGCCTTTGGGATCGTTCTTGCCTGTTCGTACATCATGTCCCTTCTGCACTATACGAATCCAGTTTTGCAAACAATGAGCCACAATGCCCTTACTCCGGCAGTTTTTCTTGGGTCTGTAGGTTTAAGCCTCTCCGTTGGTTACTCCGAAGAGCTCTTTTTCCGGTGTTTTGCCGAGGAATCCTTCTGTAATCTGGGTTTCCCGCCATACCTCGCCATGGCATGCAGTGCCATACTCTTTGGCCTTTCGCACGGGGCACAACAGCTGGGGGGTATGGTGGTAGCAACTCTCTTGGGCTTTGTCTTTTCGCTCTTCAAAAGAAACTCGAAGAGCCTCCATGCCATAGCTTTGGGGCATGCTTTTTACGATTTGTGCATATTGTTGCTCACATTCAACCTTTGAGTCGTTTTTTCCGATATACTTACTACATGAGACCATCAGAAAAACTGAAGGAAGACATCCTAAAATCGGCGAGGTCGTCGAACCCCGACCGTTGTGTAGACCAAAACTTCGCCTTTTTGCCGGAAGAACCACGTGCAATGCTTCGTGAGCTCTTTCAACAACGATTTGCCGCGGACCCTGAGACTGCAGCCGAATGGCTTGGAACCTTGGCCACGATTTTTCTGCAGGATTACGACGAGACTCCGCTTACGCTGGAGGACTGGCAGGCGGTGCGCGATATAGTATCCTTAGGAGCGGAGGTTATGGACCTCGATCTTTTGTCGTACGTCATGAATCTCGTAATGGAGCATAAAGCGCTTTGAACAAGACAGAATGGTTTGAGGACGAAGATTTTTGGGTCACCTACGCGCCTCTTATGTTCGACGAAAATGCCTGGGCCGAAGTTCCCTCCGATGTAGACAATATTCTAAGACTTACTGGCATTGCGCCAGGTGCACGCGTTCTTGATCTTTGCTGCGGCGTTGGGCGATACAGCCTCGAGTTGGCGCTGCGGGGCTTTGATGTCACAGGGGTCGACATTACAAAGCCCTATCTCGATGCTGCCAAAGAATCTGCCACTGCACTCAACGCAAAGGCCAACTTTATTCAGGCTGACGTGCGTGAATTTTCCCGCCCGGAGCACTTCGATCTGTGTTTAAACCTCTTTACAAGCTTTGGGTACTTTGAAACGAAGGCCATGGATCTGCATTTTTTGTCTCTCTGTGCTCAAAACCTCGTGCCTGGGGGCAGACTTTTCCTGGAAACCATCGGTAAAGAAGTCGCTGTGCGCGATTTTGTGGAGTTTGAGGAATTCGAACGCTCCGGATGGAACGTACGCACCGAATATCGCGTCGTCGGTCCATGGGAAGGTTTGGAGAATCGATGGATACTCCGTGCAGGCAGCGAGTACAAAGATTATTCCTTTGTCTTGAGGCTTTATGCCGCCACCGAAATGATCGAAGCCCTGAAGACCGCCGGTTTTAGCGATGTTTCGATTTTTGGCGGCTACGACGGGCGTCCGTACGACAACCGCGCGCAATCCCTTGTGGCGCTTGCGCGAAAATGAGGCGTGGTGCGATGCTTTTCTCCAACCATAGCAACCATAGACCGCTTATTCGGCGCTCAACACTTTTTGTACGCGCAAAACCGCTACGGCGCGCTCTGGCCCTTGCCGTCGTCGGAATCATTTTCGCGCAAGCGCCGCTGCGGCTCCACGCACAAGAACAAGTGCAGCAGCCCGAAGAGCCCGATCCTATGGAGCTACCCTTGACCCAGGACAACCTCGGACCGGCATCCTGGTATTTTGAGGCCAAAAAAATCGAGCTGGGGCAAGGCCTTGCCCAACAACGCCATCTCGATTCGGCGCAAACCATAAACCTCATGGAGTTTCTCTATGGCCTCGCTTTCCGGTTTGGAGAAAAAGAAAGCGCAAGAGAAGCAGGTAAAGCGCTCGCCTCGCTCTACCTACGCCAAAACAGACTTGCACAGGCGCAAAGCACCTTGCAGGAATGGCTCGACTATTTTGGGCCAAACCTGGACGTGTACCGCAGCCTTATCGACCTTGCAACAAAATTAGGCGATATGCAAGGTGGGCTCGCTTTGGTAGGCGAAGTAAGAAAAAACTTGCCCATTGATGCCAAAAAGAATGCAACAGAATTGAATTGGTATGAGTATACCTTCCGCGCCGCCCTCGGGGATTATTCTTGGGCTCAAAACGCTTCTTCGCTTGTAAACCTTGCGACCATAGATTCCTGGAACGCAAAGAGCCTGAACCTCTATGCCACAGTGCCCGGGCTCAGTCCGGACATCGCTGAAAAAGCCCTTCTGCGCGCAAGCTACGCTCAGAAAGATTACAACGCCACAATTAGCCATGCCAAAAATCTTTCGGCGAGTTTTTACCAGCGTTTGTTGCCGCGCGTTTTTATCTCCGAGACCGGCAAGGCATTCTTGAACGCTGGTCGTTATGACGAAGGTCTGCAATTCTTCGCCGCCTATTTTGTGACCACACAAGCCAGCGAAGCACAAATCACCCAGCCGCAACCTATCCAGCCACAAGCAACTGAAGGGCAACCAACCGAAGCACAACCTAACGGGGTACAGCCAGGCGAGCCAAGTGCACCCGCCGTCTTGGACTCGTCTGCGCTCCTTGAAGCCATACGACTAGCCACCCTACCCGGGCCCACAAAGCCGGAACAGAGCCTCTGGATGGCAGCCTATTACGTTGCACGCTCCTTTTTGGCCCTTGGGAAAAGCAACGAGGCCAGCATCATTTTTCTGGAACTCTCCGATGTCGCCCCAACCGATGCCGATGCCGACGGAGCGCTCTGGTATTGGCTCGACATCACCATGAAGCAGATCGAAGCGAATTCATTCGACCTCCTTCTATCCAATGAGGCCAATAGCACCAACAACACAATGACGGCTCCACAGGCCCAAACCTCACCTCAGGGCCAACCATTTGTAGATACACACCGGTCGCTCGAAATAGCGGCGCTCACCGAAGCGTCGTTACATTGGAAGGATCCATCCTACTTTGATGATATTCTGGAAGCCTATGTACGTCGCGTACTTAAGGAAAAGACTTGGGATGATGTCCAATCGCTTTTCATCCTGATTGGATCCAAAGTATCTCAGAATATTAGAACCAAACTGAGCTATGTGAGCGCAAGGCTTTTGGAAGAGGGCTTTGCAGCGCAGAATCTCGATGCAGAAGCAAGAAAGACCGTCGCTTCCCAGTCATTTCATACGCTTGTCGATGATCCGTCAGTGGACGACTACTATCGCGCAATGGCTGCATGGAGGCTCGGCATGGAGCCACCGTTCCTTGCGGCCATGCCAGATCTGAGCCAGGTTCCGCCCGACACTGAAACGCCACCAGCGACGCCTTCTCTGCTGCCAGCGGAGTTGTCACTCATCCAAAATTACCTTGCCTTCGACCTTGACGACCTTGCTGCACAAACCGCGATGAATTATCTGGGAGCGATTGACAAATTCACAATTGCAAAACTCGCCTTGGTGCTCGAGCAGGAAGGGCAATACTATCCGGCGCTCAGACTTGCACGCGATGCCATAGCGCGTGGTGCGGCAAGTACTTACCCTGAACTCTATGGCATTCTTTATCCAAAGGCATGGAATAGCGCAGTGAGCCAGGAAGCAGCTCGGCTTGGAGTACCAGAAGCACTTATTTACGGAATAATCAGGTCCGAGAGTGCCTTTAACCCGAAGGCGGTATCGTATGCAGGCGCTGTTGGGCTTTCTCAGCTCATGCCGGCGACAGCCGCTGAAACCGCCGTTGGCCTCAAAATGGCATCGTACTCGCTCACAAATCCGGAGGACAACCTTCGCATCGGAATGGCATATTACGGCTACATGCTCGCCCGATTTGACAACAAACCAATGCGCGCTATGTTTGCGTATAATGCAGGTCCATCCAGAATGAAAACCTGGAACCAGGAGTCTGGAGAACTGCCTGACGACATCTTGCTGGAAGCACTGCACATCGCTCAGACCAGGCAGTATGGCAAGAATATTGTCCAAGCGGCCCTTGCTTACGCCAAAATCCACTATGGAATTGATCCAGATGCGATGCTCGACTATATCGTCTATGCAAAGCCGCTTCCAACCCCCCAACCTACACCTGAGCCGGAAGTCGAGCTTGCCACGGAGACGGCACAAACGACGCAAACAGCGCAGCAAGTACAACCGGCGGAACAGGCACAGCCAGAACAACAGGCGCTACCAGCACAGCCCGGACCGGCAGAATAGGATCTAGCTTAAAACCGCTTTGTTATGATTTTTTAGACGCGCGGTAAAGCCGATCGTTTATTGCACGGCCCAGACCTGCGTCAGGAACACGTTCCGCATAGAGCGTACTAAAACCAGCCTCATCAGCGGTGCGCATAACGGCAAAAAGATTCGCCGCAGCTTCGAGCATATTTCCTTTTGGAGAAAGAACATAAATCATATCAAAACAAGCAGATTCGCGCAGTCGTTCAGCCATCGGAGCATCAAATGCTAGAGCGGCAGCATGTGCGGGCACTGAAGCAGGATCGATTCTGGCCAGCGCGCCTTCTTCAAAAAGCAGCAAGTCGGCATGAGGCGCATAGTGGCTTTTTAACTGGCCGGGGCTTGCAAACACCTTGAGTTCCTTTTCTGGAAACGCAAGCTCACCTATAAGCTCCTCGATGCGCTCAAGAGGCATTCCACCTGGGCGCAGAACGATTGGAATTTCGTGCGTCATGTCGATAACCGTAGATTCAACACCCACCGTGCAAGGGCCTCCATCGATTATCATGTCGACACGGTCGCCCAACTGTTTTGCGACATGCATTGCGGTTGTAGGGGAAATGTAGCCAAAGGGATTAGCGCTCGGTGCAGCGACAGCCGTGCCGGAATACTCAATGATCTTGCGTGCAACAGGATGAGAAGGACAGCGCACACCCACCGTGTCCAAGCCTGCGGTCACAATGTCGGGGATAACCTCTCGTTTTGGCATAACGAGCGTGAGCGGGCCAGGCCACAACGCCTCCACCAGGATGCGGGCCTTAGGCGGCACAAGGCGGACCACCGTATCCAGCGCCGACGCCGACGCGACGTGCACGATAAGCGGGTCGAAAGTTGGCCTGTTCTTGGCGGCAAAGATTCTGGCCACGGCCTGCGCGTTGAAGGCGTCGGCGCCGAGGCCATAGACTGTCTCCGTGGGTATGGCGACTATCTTTCCCTGTGCGATGGCAGAACCTGCAGCACGCAGGTTCTGGTCGCTGGAATCCAATAAAAGCATGATAAAAAAGTAGCGGATCAAACGGAAAATGACAATACTGCGCACATCACTGTCAAGGCCAAGAATTGCCATTGCCTTGGCGTAAGCTTTCAACCTTGAACCATAAGAGCTGGATACTAGAAGCGGAAAACGGCTCCCAGATCCACCTGATACGCCTGGAACATTGAAAAGGATGGCTCCACGGTAAGATTGGTAATCGCCTCTGCATAGGCTCCAAGGAACAGAATGTTAGCCTGAATGCCTGCTTTTACACTATAAGTCTTAAACGAAATATCGAACGTCGGCCAAGGCTTACTTACATTTATTGTGGGCGCAATCCCAGCATATAGAACAGTTGGATCCGCCTTATAATTAAAAAGAAGATATGGAGCAATATTGACGGTTTGAATATCGCCAAGATGAGAGGCGAGATATCCAAAATTATCAAAAATTGAGCCGGCAGGAGACAGTGTGCTCGGCGTTGTAGCGCTCAGTTCAAACCCGAGATAATGATCGCCAAAGTTTCTGATTATAATGCCATAGCTGTCGGGATTGGTACCTGCAACTGCATTCATGTCGCGTTTGAACTCCAGGCCAACGTCTGCAGCGAAGACTGTCGAGCCAGCAAGTAAAAGCACTAAGAGAACAACAAAGACCCTTTTCATTTATCCTCCTTGGCAGCGCCACAAAATATTATCGGATTTTATGAAATGTACTTTATTTAAAACTGTAGCAGCAGCCTCATAGGATTGCTTAACATCCGTTTCCTACCGCCTGCATCCAGCCGAAGCCTGGTTGTTAATGCACTTTTATAGCACGTGGCACGACGATCGCCCAATGCACCGCCTCGGATTGCTCGGAAAGAAAACCTGCCAGGTGATCGCAGGCCGATTCCAGATCTTGTCCCTCTTGACCCTGCGGAGCGTAGATTACGGCAATGGCAGAGCGTGCGGGGGCAAAGAGTTTGGTGGCCATCGAGTCACGAACAGGATTAGCCGTTGGAACACAGTCGTTGCCATCATTCCTGCAAACGCAAACGAGATCCTCTACGTCGATGCGCTGCTCGCCTTCGTTAAAAATGTAGCATTCGCCTGGGCGGCCGAGCCTCAAGTGCAAGCTGGCACCAGCCTTTTCGCCGTCGATAAGGCTAATTGGGTAGCCGGATACCAGGCTCACCAGATTGGCAGCATCCACGAAGAAGTTTATGACAGGGAAGGTTCCCGCCAAAGCTGCTGCAAAAAGGTACTCGCTTGAGGGTTTTCCTCTGCCGGCTGGCCGATACTTGCCCTTGCGCAGCATGGCCCTAACCGCAGCCTGGCGTTCCTTACTCACGATGGAGCCATTTGTCGCGCGAAACTCGTTCAGGCACTCTTGGAATCGATTGTCCAGCCCAAGAGAGGCTCCGTTCCACGAAAGACCACTCGCTTCAACAAGACCTATCCGTACGTCTCTGAGTTCTGGATCATCATCGAATCGGAAAACAACGCTCACGATGCAAAACCTCCCATGCCAGGCTATTCCCGAAACGCGCGAAGCACCGCAGGATCGCGAAGTTCTGCACGATATGGAATCGATTCGGCAGCGCCAGGGCGTGTCACACAAATGGCAGCGGCCCTTGAAGCCAAATCCATGGCCTGCAGATTCGTCATACCTTCGGCAAGACCTGCCAAAAAGTAACCCATAAACGTATCGCCAGCAGCGGTTGTGTCAACTGCCTGAACAGGGTAAGCCTTCTGATGAATCGCTTTGCCCTTTTCAATACAGATTGAACCGTTCACCCCAAGTGTCAGGACAATTTTCGTATTCGGAAAGCGTTGACCCAACAGTAAAGCAGCACGCTCCGGATTCGGCTCGCCAGAAAGGCCTTCGCTTTCGATTTCGTTGACAACAAGAATGTTGACAAGCTCCATAGGATAGCTCTGTATTTTGGCATCAAAAGGAGAGGGATTCATTACGATGTTCATCCCGCGCGAAGCGGCTCTGCGCATAATCGACCCAATGCCGCTTATCTCGTTTTGGAGCAAAAGTATATCGCCTGATTCAAAGTTTGAAAGCACGCGCTCTATGAATGGTTCGTCTATGTCGGTGTTGGCGCCGGGAAAAAGCAGGATACAATTTGCGCCGGAATTGTCGACCTGAATAATTGTATGTCCAGTCGGAGCCTCTGAAATATCTATATTATCAATATTTACACCACTTCTCTTGAGCGTATCAACCAAGAGGCCAGCCTCTGGCTCCCGACCAACTTTGCCGGCGTGATACACATTGAGCCCTGCACGGGCAAGGGCAATCGATTGGTTGAGGCCTTTGCCGCCAGCATGATGGGTAAGATCCAAAGCCGCCTTGGTCTCGCCAGGGCGGATAAAAGTGTCGACGCGATAGACGTGATCCAAATTCATGGAGCCAAAGTTAAGTACGCGCATGGTGCTCATAATTCTGTCGCATGCGAGCTTTTCGGTAAAGGGGTAAAAAGTATATACTTCGGTGATGAGTGTTGATTTGTCGCTGTTCGCGAACCTGAAAGACAAAGATTTGTCTAAAGAGGGCTGCATGGTGCTGGAAGGCCGCCTCGTCATCGAAAAGGCCATCCAGGCAGGTGTCCAGCTAGAGTCTCTGCTCTGCAGCGAGGAGGCGGCCGACGCCTGGCGCGCCAGGGCCGCCGGCCAATACCCGGTCACGCCCCTGCCGCACGATAAGCTTGTGGCACTCTTGGGATACAAGTTCCACCACGGCGCGGTGGCCCTGGCGCGCCGCCCTACGCTAGCCGGCATCGAGGCACTACAACGGATGCCGGACTGGCCTGACACGCCCGACAAACCGGATACCCCGGACAACGCGAAAGCCGCCTGGCTTTGCATCTGGGAAGTAACCGACCCGTCCAACGTCGGCGCACTTATCCGCAGCGCGGCAGGCTTTGGCACAAAAGGCGTACTCTTGGGCCCACGCTGCGCCGATCCCTACTACCGCAAGGCGATTCGCACCTCCATGGGCAACTGCTTTACCGTGCCGCTCTACAATTGCGACCAAGAGGGCCTTCGGCTCTTATCTGACCACGGCTTCGCGCTTACCGCGGCAACGCTCGGTCCCAGGGCCGTCTCCTTGCACACCTTTACGCCCTCGTACCCCTTAATCCTTGTTGTCGGCAACGAAGGTTACGGCCTTCCCGCCCCAGTGCTCGACCTTTGCGCCCACGAAGTCAAAATCCCCATGGCCAACGACACAGATTCATTCAATGTCGTTGTGGCGGCCAGTATCTGCATGTATGCCCTTTTTGCGCCGCCGAGCTATAAAACGCCCGCTGAACCGTAAAATGCTTACCGGACCACAAATCCTACTGATCCATCAAGAAAAAAATCGACCGGCCCGTCACGCCCCCGTCAGGTGTCCGTCATGCGTCCGTCACGATCACGGCGATCATTTTTACCGGCACATCCCCGATCGTCCTGATACTGTGTTTGGCCCCATTGTTCGTTACAACGACATCGCCCGGCTTAACCTCTGTGTCCACCCCATTGTCGCGCACGATGCCTCGCCCTTCCAGAATGATGTAGTATTCTGTCTCGCCTGTGTGTTCATGCTCCCCAATGCTCGATCCCACGGGTATGACGATTTCCGACAGCATTCTGCAATGCTTTTGCAACGTGTCGCCGCCCAACATGGTCAGCGTGCACTCGCCTGTTCCGCCCCGCATTTGGGGGCGTTTTTCAATCTTCATGTCTTTGCGTTGAATTACCATACTTCGATTTTATCAGGATTGGCGTCAAAATGACAGATCATGGGGCGCAAATCAATCACGCCACCCATCAATCACACTGTCCATCAATCGCGCTTCCTGTGATCACTAGCGGCCTTCCTGTGCTCGGCGCTACAATTGAGCCATGCAGCAGGAGCACCGTCAACCCCACAATCGCCCCCACAATTCAGAACACCAAGTTGCCCAAAATCGAGCCACACCACATCGTGCCACACAACATCAAAGCGCGCAAAATCGCACACGCAGGGTCGAGTTCCTTTATGAAGACCGCGACCTTATCGCCATAGAGAAACCCGCAGGCCTAGCGGTTATTGCAGGGCCAGGCTCCCGCGAAAAGACCGCGTACGACCTTGTGAGCGCGCATATCCAGCACAACAACCCTCATGGCAGAGCCGCGCTTGTGCACCGGCTCGACCGCGACACTTCCGGAGTCATGATTTTTGCCAAGAATCCACGCGCAAAAAAGGCGCTTATGGACAATTGGAACGAGCTCGTCAAGGAACGAGTATACGTAGCGCTCATCGAAGGCGAATTCGATGCGGACGCTGGCACCTACGACACCTGGCTTGCGGAAAACAGAGCAGGCACCGTCTACGAGACTGAGCCCGGGGCCCCCGGCTCGCTGCGCGCGGTCACCCACTGGCGCCGCCTTGCATCCTCAACCCCGCGCCTTGCATCCTTCCCCCGCTACACACTCCTCGAGCTCTCCCTGGAAACCGGCCGAAAGCACCAAATCCGCGCGCAGCTCGCTGCAGCACATCACCCCGTCGCAGGCGACCATCGCTACGGTGCCCGTACCGACCCCTTTGGAAGGCTCTGCCTCCACGCAAAGCTCATCGTGGTAGAACATCCCTTTACGCATGAGCTTCTGAAGTTTGAGAGCAAGGAACCCGAATTCTTCTGGCAGGACATGGACTCCCGACGCTAGTTCTTCCATCGGCTGATTCCATTTTGTGATCCAGACTCTGCTCACCCCACCTTCAGGCATTTTCCGCAGTATACAACAATATACAAATACATTTACATTTGCATTTATCCATTATCTGAATTAGGCTGAAGTAGATTTCATTTCCAGAGCAGTGCCACAAGGGAGGGGAGGAATAATGCGTCAGCGGATGAAACAAGGATACAGATACTCGGCATCAATCTTTTTCTTATCAGTGCTCCTTCTTAGTTTTTTCTCAGCCTCGCTCACGTTTGGGCAGAGCACACCTAATCTCCGTGGAATCTCAGGTCTTTTGCCCGGATCTGTGCTTTTTCTCTCAATTAGAGGCGATGCAAGTGCCTCATCCTCGCTTTGGGGTACGGATATCTATACCCTGGACTCGAACGTGGCCGCCGCTGCTGTCCACGCGGGGCTTCTTGCCAATGGCCAGACCGGCACTGTGGCTGTAATTATTTGCGATGGCTTGCCATCCTATAGCGGCTCTTCCAGAAATGGAGTCACGAGCAATTCTTGGGGAAGTTATGGCCTTTCTTTTAAGTTTATTCCGATATCACAGGGGACTGCAGCGATGGCTCAGACTTCACCCAACATGCCTGGACCTACTCTACCAGCTCAACAGCCTCCACAATCGGCACAGAAACAGCCAATAACTAACAAACAGAATTTCTACGTCTTTGATGACGCCGATGTACTAATGAAAATGCGGAAGCCCAAGGCAGGCGAGGTTGTCTATGTACAAGTTACCGGTACAACCTCGGGCAGTGTTTGGGGAACAGACATTTATACAATCGATTCCAATCTCGGTACTGCTGCTGTCCACGCTGGCGTACTTTCTAATGGCCAAAAGGGAATAGTCAAAGTGAGACTGTTGCCGGGACAATCGGGCTATGTGGCAAGTACCCGAAATGGCGTCACAACGCGAAATTATGGTTCCTACGGAATGAGCTATTCTCTGGAGCTGGCAAGTATCTCGGCCAGTGACATTATGTGGATGATTCCCGATCCGGGCACGGTTCGCGATATTCCCGGTGTGGGGCCAGGCAAAACCTATGTTGTCTGGGTGACCGGAAGCGCACAGGAACGCACAATCTGGGGAACCGACATTTATACTTCTGATTCCATGATTTCTCACGCCGCAGTTCATGCCGGAATTTTGCGGGTAGGAGAAAGCGGACCTGTAATTGTTCACGTTTTGCCAGGGCAGGCAAGCTATAGCGGTTCGACCCGCAATGGGATTAGTTCGAACAATTATGGACAATATGAGCTGTCTTATAGTCTTGAACCGGCGAGATAATAACTCATTACTTAGAACAGGAGAGCATAAACCGTGAAGACTGAATCGCAGACCCCGGCTGTACCACGTGCGCGCTCGACATTTTGGATTCTGTTCTTTTTCATGCTCATTCATCAGGCCGACAAACTGCTCATCGGCCCGCTCACAACGCAGATCATGCAGACCTTCAACATTTCACGCACACAGATGGGCGCCGTAACGACGGGAGCTCTCATTGTTGGCGCCATCTGCTTCCCCGTGTGGGGCTGGCTTTACGACCGATTCTCAAGGCCAAAGCTCCTGTCACTCGCGTCCTTCCTGTGGGGTGCATCCACCTGGCTCAACGCCATTGTGCCAACCTACCCGCTTTTTCTTGTAACAAGGGCCGGCACCGGAATCGATGATTCGAGCTATCCTGGCCTTTACAGCCTGATCGCCGACTACTATCCGCCTAAAAAACGCGGCAAGATCTATGGCTTTTTGCAGGTGGCACAGCCTTTGGGTTACTTGCTGGGAATGATACTTGCGCTTGTGTGGGGCGCCAGCCACGGCTGGCGAAACGTTTTCTATGTTACTGGTAGTCTTGGAATCATATTGTCGCTTGTCATTTTCTTTTTTGTGAAAGACAGACCGCGAGGTTCAACAGAACCAGAGCTCGCTGCAGCACAGAATTTCGACAAGTTCAAATTCAACTGGAACGAAGTGAAGGATCTATTCAAAAAGAAAAGCCTGATAATTCTATTCTTGCAGGGCTTTATCGGGGTCTTCCCCTGGAATGTGATTACCTATTGGATCTTCGATTATCTCAAGACAGAACGCGCTTATAGCGACACGCAAACGATGCTCACCATGGTGCCCGCCGTATTAGTTTTGGCGGTCGGATATCCTCTGGGCGGTGCGTTGGGCGATCGACTTTTCAAGAAGACCCCAAAAGGCCGGATCATCGTGGGCGCCTCGGGCGTAGCTATTGGGGCGGTATTGTTGTGGATAACAATGAATATTCCAACGGAAAATCCTCTTCTTTTTGGAATACTCTTGTGTGCAACCGCGCTCTTTATCCCAATCGCGTCGCCCAACGTGCTTTCGTCATTCTACGACGTGACAGAGCCGGAAATCCGCTCTTCCACCAACGCCGTCCAGAGCTTTGTAGAGGCCATTGGTTCTGCACTTGCCCCACTTCTTGCAGGTATCATTGCAGATAGAAGTACTTTGGGTAATGCAATCCTTGTAATCTGCACTGGCGCATGGGTACTCTGCTTCGCATTCTTTATTTTTGCGGCACGGTACATTCCGAAAGATATCGACGACCTACGAAAGAAACTTGCGGCACGGGCGGCTCAGGCTTAGCCTGCTTGCGCACTGTGTCTGCCTTGCCTGGCTCACCTCAGCTTGCCTGCCTCGCGCCGCCCTGCCCGCCTTACGCCAGCTTGTCTGATTCGCGCCGCCTGCCTGCAGCGCGCAACGAATTGAGGACAGCCAAAAGCGAGACACCTACATCGGCAACCACAGCCTGCCACATGCCGGCGTGTCCAATCACGCCCAGTATGATAAAAACACCCTTGATACTCAACGCGAACGCAACGTTCTCGCTCACGATGGTGTGGGTGTGTTTTGCAATTCGAATCGCCAGCGGTATACGGTGGATATCGTCGTCCATTATGACAAGATCGGCCGCCTCTATCGCAGCATCAGAGCCTAAGCCTCCCATAGCAAGGCCGACATCAGCGCTCATCAAAACGGGTGCGTCGTTCATTCCATCGCCCACAAAGGCCACACCCTTGCCTTTAGGCGTTTCACGCTTTATCTGCTGCAACTTCTCGACTTTTTCTTGAGGCAGCAGCTCCGCGTAGCAATCATCGATTCCAAGGCCGGACGCAATTTTGGTAGCCACCGCCTCGTCGTCGCCGGAGAGCATGACGGCCTTTCGTACTCCTTCCGATTTGAGTTCCCGCACTGCTTGTGCAGCCCCATCTTTGACGATGTCTGAAATCAGAATGTAGCCTGCATAGTGACCGTCTACAACGACATGCACCACCGTGCCACCAGGGTTACAGTTGTCGTGCGGAATCTGCTCGCCGTGCAACATCCGGTCATTACCGGCCATAACGTCGTGTCCATCCACAAGCGCATGCACGCCGTAACCTTTTTTCTCGCTGGGGTTCTCTATTCTCGGAATCGAGGCTGAGGCCGACTGAACAGGCAGAGCCGCCGCAGCTTGCCGAATAGACCGCGCAATGGGGTGTGTCGAGCCATATTCGGCCGCAGCAGCATAGCGCAAAACCTCTTCTCGTGAAAAACCGTTGTAGGGGACAACATCCGTCACAGAAAAAACACCTTTGGTGAGCGTACCGGTTTTGTCAAACGCTACCGTATCGAGTTTGGTCAAAGCATCGAGATAATTTGCCCCTTTTACCAGAATTCTGTTTTTGGAAGCGTTGCCTATTCCGGCAAAGTAACCCAGCGGTACTGACACGACGAGCGCACAAGGACAGGAAATAACGAGCAGTACCAAGGCTCTGTAAACGAATTCCGAGAAGGTTGCACCCGGCACGACAAGCGGCGGGACAAAGGCGATAAATGCTGCCAAGGCAACCACAATTGGCGTGTACACGGCTGCGAATTTCGATAAGAATTTTTCTGTCGGAGCTTTGTTGGCGGATGCGTGCTCTACAAGATCGAGAATTCTCGACACCGCGGAGTCACCGAACTCGGCACCTACGCGTACAACGACGCGTCCGTTGTCGTTGATGTAGCCAGCAAGCACATCACTGCCAGGTGCAACGCGCCTTGGCACCGACTCGCCTGTGAGGGAGGAGGTGTCTACAAACGACTCACCCTCCACGACCTTGCCATCGAGCGGAAAACGCTCTCCAGGCCTCACCTCGACCTTGTCCCCAATTCTGACGGACTCGGGCGCTACTTCGCGGGTTTGTCCGGCCTCATAGAGCCGCGCAAAATCGGGGCGCAGATCCATAAGTTCGCTTATTGAGCGACGGGATTTGTCTACAGCCATGTCCTGCAAATACTCCCCTACGGAATAGAAAAGCATGACACCCACGGCTTCCGGAACTTGATGAATGGCAAAAGCGCCCAACGTCGCCACCGACATAAGGAACATCTCGTTAAAGACTCTGCCGTGCACAACGTCGAAGAATGCTTCTTTTAAGACCGGAAAACCGACCAGCAAATACGCCGGCACAAGGACAACATATTCTGCCCAGGAATAAGGAGTGGCGTGGAGTTGGTCATGAAAAATTGCACCGATAAGGAAAAGAACCCCGGAAATTACAAGCCGCGCAAGATGTGCACGGTCAAAAGTTTCGTTTTGTTCCTGGGCATGCTGTGCACTGCAAATCTTGCACGACTGGCGCTCACAAGCCGCACTGCCACAAACCTCGCTCTCAAAGCCATTGCCCATCGGTTCGTAGTTTCTTGCCATTGCAGTCTGTCCTTATTTGAGCTCGATATAGTGCTCGCGCGCCTTCTCTATGAGGTCCAGCACGTGTTCGTCCGCAAGGGAATAGAAAACCATTTTGCCGTCCCTGCGTGGTTTTACAAGGTTAAGCGCCTTGAGGAAGCGCAGGTGATGGGAAACTGCGGGCAGATTCGTCTCCAAGACGTACGCGAGATCACAGACACATAATTCTTTTTGAGATAAAAGATAAAGAATTTTCACCCGGGTCTCATCCGCCATCGCCTTAAAAAGCTCGGACAATCCGGCGACATTCAGGAGTGAGTTGCGCAAGCCGGGTGCTTCGTCTTTGCACGAAATACTGTACTGACTGCAAATATCCTCGTTCATCGTCAATCCTCTTCCTTGCCTCTTAGCCTGCTTGTGGCTCTGTGGAACGATTTCTCAATTAAGCAATCGTTTAATCGTATAGTACTTCGATTTTTCATCACGGTCAATAGAAAATCGATAAAACCGCGAACCTTGACAGGCAAAGCCCTGCACGACACAATGGCCGTGCGATACAATACTTTTTTATTAAAATAGCACCTGAAACACAACAGTAAGAGCGGATAAACGTAACCGATATGTTCGCGTTAAGGAGGCTTTCCATGAAGAAAGGCATAGTAGGCGGTATTTTGGCGTTTGCATTGCTCAGTTTGATGGTGTTTCCTGCGGCCGCACAATCGAAGTTGCCGGACCTGAAAGGTCGAACCATCGTCGCGGTGACGGAGAACGCGTATACGCCGCTCAATTTTATCGACCCCAAAACCGGCAAGGCGATGGGCTGGGAATACGACGCCGTCAACGAGATAGCCAAGAGGCTCAATGCCAAGGTCGTGTGGAAGGTTACCTCCTGGGACACAATGATTCAGGCAGTGCGCGATGGCCAATTCGACGTCGGAATGGATGGCATTACCATCACGGACGAGCGCAAGGAACAGGTCGATTTTTCCGATCCCTACATGGTGAGCCAGCAATTCATGCTCGTCCGTGCCAACGAAAACCGCTTCAAAAATGAGAAGGAATTTGCGGCCAATCCAAAGCTTCTTATCGGGGCACAAGCCGGGACCACCAACTTCTACGTTGCCGTGTACAACGTTTTGGATGGCGACGAATCGAACCCGAGAATCAAACTGTTCGAGACCTTCGGTGCGTCGGTGCAGGCGCTGCTTGCGGGCGACGTGGACATGGTGCTCATGGACGCCGCTTCCAGCAAAGGCTATATCGGTGCCTATCCCAACAAGCTAAAAACCATTGGCGGACCGCTCGGCACGGAGGAGTTCGGCTTTATCTTCAAGAAGGGCTCGGATCTTGTGGCGCCTTTCAACGCCGCAATCGCCGCGCTCAAGGCGGAAGGATACTTCGACAAGCTAAACACGAAGTGGTTTTTCGAGTATAAGCCCTGATGTTGGGCAGGGCTGAGCCGGGAAGTACAGGGCTCGCCATAAATTATACGGCATATAAGGCCAGACCTCCTTGTGAGGTCACAATTTTGACATTTAGCTGCAATCGATGAAGAAAAACAACATTGGCACTG
>Ga0116192_1000026_pt1 | contig 116076 bp, 73 predicted proteins | sample AD_UKC113_MetaG_FD_89876 | JGI IMG/M metagenome (GOLD analysis project Ga0116192, IMG submission 89876) | Active sludge microbial communities of municipal wastewater-treating anaerobic digesters from Hong Kong - AD_UKC113_MetaG | ecosystem: Engineered > Bioreactor > Anaerobic > Digestate...
CATGTGGTTTTCCGCAGATGACGCAGATACACGCAGATATTGAACAGATGAACGGGATAAAAAGGTAAAACGTGACTCCTTGCGGTATTGTGGTTTTTATGCAATTCTTTTGGACAGCAATGAAACCGGACCTTGTCCGGAAGCATCCGCCGTCAAAACGCCGCCCATCCGAAGAGCTTTACCGCGTTGGCCGTGGTGTGGGCCGCGATGTCTTCTTCGGGTCGTTCGAGCATTTCGGAAGCGGCCTGTAGATTGTAAATGATGTTTGCAGGCACATTGATTTGCCCCCGCAACGCGACCGGCGGGATGTCCGGGCTGTCGGTTTCAAGCAGCAGGAAATCCGGGTAGACAAGTTGAAGCACCTCGCGCTTTTTTCGGCTGTTGCGATAGGTCAGGGCGCCGCCGAGGGACGCATGAATGCCTTTGTCGAGCCATGGGCGAATCCATTCCGCGCTGCCCGAATAACTGTGGATGAGTCCGCCGCGCCGGGGGATGCCGATGCGCTTGAACGAGGCCGCCAGATCGTCGAAGGCGCCCCGACAATGAATGACCACGGGCAAATTCAATTCAACCGCCGCGCGCAATTGCGCCTCGAACAATCGCCGCTGGGTATCGAAATCCGGCGATGCGATTTTTCGGTCGAGTCCGATCTCGCCGATGGCCGCGACACCCGCTTCCCGTGCCGAGGACAGGCCGTCCAGACGCGACTCGTCCCCCGGCTGAATGCGCCATGGATGCACGCCCCACGCGCATTCGACCTCCGGAAAGGTCCGCGCCAGCGTCGCCGACAACGCCCATTGTCCGGGCGTGATGGATGCCGTGACGAGTTTGACGAGACCGGCCCGGCGGGCGTCCGAAAGAACCGCGTCGAGCGACTCGCGAAATTCGTCGCATTCAAGATGGCAATGGACATCCACCAGTTTCAACGAGTGTGCTCCTCAAAAAAATTGGCGAAAAACATGCCCGGCGTTACCGGTTCTCGCCGGTGCGCCGTTTCCATTCCGCCTCGAGATGGGGGCGTTCCTTCCATCGGCGGTGAAGCCAGAGCCATTGTTCCGGCGCCCGGCGGACAATGGCCTCGAGCGCGTCCTGGCAGCGTTGTGTGTTCACGACCAGATCCTCGCGCGTGCGGCCGGTGTTCACCATTTCGATGGGAGGAAAAAATTCGAGCGTATACCCGTCGTCCGGATCGCGTGTAATCGAAAAGGGGATAATGGGCACACGCGCGCGCGCCGCTGCGAGGGCCGGGCCGATGGTGGCCCAGCACGGATGGCCGAAAAACGTGACCGGCACGGCGTTCTCGCGCGGATTCTGATCGGCCAGAATGCCCACCATATATCCGTTGGCCAATCTTTCCATCATTTCCCGGGCCGCCCTGTCCTTGGGAATGGTAATCACCCCCCCTGATCGCCGCGTCCCATCTATGAAGGCGTTGAGATGCGGATCGTCGAATTCGCGCACAATCTCACAGGCCTTGTAGCCGCGCCGGGCCATGGCCGTCGCGCTCCACTCCCAGTTTCCGTGATGCGCGCCAATCGCGACGCAGCCGGATTCGCCCGGGATAAATTCCGTGCCTTTTACGCGAATATTCCGTTCAAGGAAGGCACCCTCGAGCTTGGGAATCTGGAAGAGTTCGAACGCCACAATCAGCATGTTTTCGATCGATCCCCGCAGAATGCGCCGTTTTTCCCCGTCGGACAGCGTGTCGCCGTACGCGAGGTCGAGGTTGGCCATGCCCGTGTTCCGCACGCGCGGGAGAAGATGGTAGAGAACAGGTGTCAACGCACGCGCGATTCGGCGGCTGGCTCCGATGGAAAGCATGGCCAACACCCGGGCAAAGGCCACCGAAACGCGCCCAATAACGGCCTTGGCGAACCGGCGGCGCGCCATCGCTTACGCCTCACACGTGACGGTCTGGCCTATCGCGGCGGAATAGGTTCGCGATTCGGATCCAATCTGCCCGTGCATCCAGTCTATGGCGTCGGGATCGCCGTGGACAAAAATAATGTTCTTGGGCCGAATCCGCGCGATTACGTCGCGGAGCACCTGCCGGGGGGCATGCGCGCTGAAATGGAACCAGTCTATGTCCTCCAGCACGACCTTGACCTTTGGACGGGCCAGCCCGAAGGCGAACGTCGCGCCCGGTTCCTCGTGCAGCAGTTTGTAGCCCAGTGTGTCCGGGTCGAGATAGCCGACAAAGAAGATGCCGTGCCGGTGGCTGCGGACCATCTCCTCGGCGAGCAGGGCCGACGGCGTGTTTTCAATCATCATGCCGGACGTGGCCACGATGATGCAGGGCTTGTTCAGGAGATTCAACACGACGCCGCGATCCCACACGTCGCCCACGCGGCCAAAGCGGCTCAACGGGCGCAGATTGGCGTCGGGATGCAGGTGATCGGTGAACCGGTTGTAGACTTCGTACAAGGCCCGGCCCAGACCGGAAGCCAGCACGGGCACGTCCGGAATGTCGCCGCTCTCCTGAAGGCGCGCGATGATATTCAGCATTTCTTGGGTGCGCCCAAGCGCGAAACACGGCACCAACACACAACCGCCGCGATCGAGCACATGCCGGATGGATCCCGCGAATCGTTCCGTCTGTTCCTCGACCGAGGTTTTGTCGGCCAGATGATTCGCCCCGTACGTGGACTCGATGATAAGCGTGTCAACGGCCAGATTGCCGTCCACTGGCTCCATGCCCGCCATCAATTCTTGATCGGCAACGCAGATGTCGCCCGTGTAGAGCACATTATGTTCCGGCGTGCGAATCAACACGCTCGCGCTGCCCAGCACATGCCCGGCGTGCAAAAACTCCGCGGTAATGTCGCCGCGCTCGTCCAGCGCGAATTCCGCGTCGAGCGGCATGCCGCACATCCGCTTGACGGCATAGCCCACGTCTTCATGCTGGTAGAGTGGATATTCCGCGATGCCCCGTTCCTTGGCCAGCGTGCCCATGACGGAGACGCTGTTGTGAAGCATGCGATCCATGACGCTGACCGTCGGTTGGGTGGAATAAAGGGACACGCCGGGAAACTGTTTGAGCAGTTCGGGGATGGCGCCGCAATGATCCACGTGACCGTGCGAAACGATGGCGGCGTCCGGCGCGCGCCTCAAAATGGAAAAATCCGGCAGCGATTCCAAGCCTTCCTTCTTGGGATGAACGCCGCAATCCAGAAGGACATGAAACCCGTTCAATTGAAGCAGATACGAATTCGCGCCGATCTCGCGGCCGCCGCCGCATGGCGTGAACGCCAGTGTTCGATAACTTTTCACAGTCTTATTATACGGCTCCGGCGCGGGCCGTGTCAAAGTGGCGTGCGCACAAATCGCTTGCCGGTAGCAGGTTACGCATGGAGGGCAAGATGTGTTTTCAAGGCCCAGTCCGTCGGATCTGTCTGATTCGATCGCGGTTTTGCGAAATTAGCGCGAAACGATTTCAAAGGGGATGGCCGGAAGGACACCCAACGACACACGTTGTGCCTTGGCGTTTTTTTTGGTTTTGGGCGGAGGCGCCGTTTCCTTGACGGCCTCCACAATCAGGTTGTCCGCGTAACCGGCCTTGACGGCCTCCGCGTCCGCTTTCAGCACGAGGGACCATTTTCCGGGCACGGAAATTGTTTCCTGAAGGGCAATCCCCTTGGGCGGATCGCTGAGTTCAAGTTTTATGCCCTCCAGCATCGGCGCTTGGGGAACCCGGAGCGACACCTGCGCCGAACCGCCTTCGGGAATGCGCACGGGAGTCTCACCGATCGCCTCGATTCGTGGCGGACGGCCCTTTCCACCCATGGCCGTGGCGAGGAGTTGCAGTGTCGGTGTCAAATGCCAGTAGGCAAAAGCCTGCATCATGTTTTCGCAGGGAGTCACGGGGCGTACGACGGTTTCATTGCCAATCGTTGCCACGCCTTCCAGTTCCAGGGCAGCCGGCGAATCAAACGGCTGGGTCGCTGTAATCGTCATGCGGACCTGATCGCAACCCGGCGGGATGCGGGCGCCCTCCAGTTTGAATCCCGGCGGCGCCTCCTTCAGCCGCAGCCCGATTTCGCCGGCAAAACCGTCTTTCCGCAACGCGTACACGGTTAGCGGGGATGTCCGGCTGGCGCGGAACGTCACACTCGACGGCGTCATGCGCAAGGCGAAATCGGGCCGCGGCGGACCGAGGCGCAACCGGTAGCCGTACTCGGCGCCGCCTTGGCGCTGCGCGTCTTCCACTTGGACGTAATAGACGCCGGCCTTCGGCAGATCCGCTCGCAGATACGAATCGGCATGGTGCGTCAACAGCCCTTCGCCTTTGTCCTCCCAATCATCGTTGGTTGCCAGCCTCGTTCCTGACGCATCGAACAGCTGCAACACCGAGTCAACCGGCGAATGCAATCTACGCGCACAAATTTCGGCCACAATCGCGCCACCCGAAGCGGCTTTGAATTGAAACGTGTCCACGTCTCCCGGATGGGCGATGCGTCCATTTACGATATGGGGCGGATCGATCTTTCGGGCCTTCTTAAGGGTATCGTTGGGTTCCCGTTCGTTCATTTCGGGCAGATTGTCCACGGCATACCGGATCGGATTCGACCTCCATGGCCCGGTGTAAAGCGCCGTTTCGCGAACCGACGCGCCGCCGGGCGCGGTATCAAGCAGAATCTCTTTTTCCAACAGGTTCCACCCCCCGATTTCAGCGGTGATTTTCATTCCCGTCCGGCCGCCGAGCGGATGCAGACGGGTAATGAACGGCTGTTCGCCCACGATGATGCGATACACGAAATCATCCCGCCCGCGATAGATGGAATCGCGTATTTCGACCTCGTATTCGCCGCTTTCCGGAACCGCATGGAAAAAGACCGGATCGGGATCGAAACGATAGTCGTCGGCGAACGCCAATTCCCTGCCTTGGGCGTCGTGGAGGGCCAGCACCGGCTGAAACCAACCGGGAACGGCATCCGCGAGATAAGGAATAAGCGCCCGCGCCTGCACCGTGAATACCAATTGTTGTCCCTGTTGAGCGCGAAATCGGAATCGATCCACATCGCCCGGCATGATCTGTCCGTTCAGAACGGCGGGGATATCCACCGCGCCCAACTCGACCGTGTCGCGATCATTCGGTTCTTTCTCGCATACTTCGACAACGCCGCCCACCTCGAACCGAAGGGGATTGGTCAATCCGCCGCCCGTGCCGAGGCGCAGTTCGCGGCGGCCCGGTTTCGCGTCCGCGGCTATCGTAATTTCGAGAAGCGCCATGTCGGCCAGTTGCATGTTTTGCTGCTTTTTGGCGGAATTCAGGCGCAAAGCGATCCAATGCTCCAGTTCCCGAAGGCTCATCCGGTCCACATTCCGCAGCAAGGGATGCTCCGGAAGACCGAAGGCCGGCACGGTTTTTCCGCTCCGCCGCAGTTTCACCAGGTTGCCCAGGAGTTTCCGAACTTCCTTGAGTTGATCGTTGTTGAGGGGGCGCGAGTACTGCAGAACCGTCGCGCTCACGCCTGCGCCGGACACGTGGACGCTGCGCGCGCCTCCCAGGCGCTGCCCGCCGACGAGCACCTGAACGGTGGTTCCTTGCTGTCCGCCCGCCGGGTACAAATACCCGATGTGCGGCTCGCGTTCACCCGATTGTCCCCATGCGGGATAGGCCATAAACCATGCGAGGATTGCTGGAAGAATAAATAGGGAAATGGCATGGCGTCCGGCAAGACCAATCTGTATTCGCCTCGTGCTCCGCGTCATGTCATGATCTCCTTCAACCGGCCCGCCGACGGCATGACCTTCACATCGAGACCGCGCGGATTGGGCATCGCGCCTTCCGGGTCTATTCCCAACAGTTCATACATGCTGGCAAGCAGATCCTCGGGGTGAACGGGACGATCCGCCACTTCTTCCCCCGTGGCATCCGAGGCTCCCACAACCTGTCCCCCCTTGAATCCGCCGCCGGCCACCACGGTCGAAAAGCAATGCCCGAAATGACCGCGTCCGCCGTTCCAAGGCGCTTCCCATTGCACTTTGGGCGTCCGCCCGAATTCGCCGCCCCACCACACGATCGTGCTATCCAGCAGTCCGCGATCGCTCAAATCCTGCAACAGGGCCGACATGCCTTGGTCCATTTCCGGCAACTTCCGGCGCATGATCTCGAAGTGCTGCTTGTGCGTGTCCCATCCACGGTAATTGATGGTCACGTAGGGAACGCCCCGTTCGACGAGCCGCCGCGCCATCAAACAGGATTGCCCGAATGTGCTGCGGCCGTATTGCTCGCGGACTTCGTCTTTTTCCGACGACAAGTCGAACAGTTTTCCCGCGTCGCCGAGGATCAGCTCGTACGCTTTGTCCTCACACGCATCCAGTTGCCGGAATGTTTCATGGGCCGGCATGGCCTTGCCGAGCGAATCGAGGGCATGAAGCAACTCGCGGCGGCTGCGCTGGCGTTCGTCCGAAATGCCTTCCGCAACGACCCCCTCGACCACGAAACGCGGCTTGCCCGGATCCCCTCCCGTCGCGAATGGCTTGTACCGGGGGCCGAGGAACCCGGCCTCCGAAAAACGCCCTTGGGTCGTGGTCAATACGATGTACGGCGGAATCAATCCCTCATAACCGTAATCGTAACCCTTGAACAACGACACAACGGCGCCCAGGGAAGGATATACCAGGCGATCGGGCTTATGGCCGGTCTGCACGATATACGACGCGGTTTCGTGGCTGTTCACGCCATGCGTCATGCTGCGGATGATTGCATACTTGTCCGCTTGCCGGGCCAGCAGCGGCAGCAGTTCGCCGATACGGATGCCGTCCACATTGGTCGCGATCGGCTTGTCCAGCGGTCCGCAATAGTCGCGCCCCGCTTCCGGCTTCGGATCGAAGGTGTCCAAGTGACACGGCCCGCCCCACATCCAGATCTGGATGACGGCCTTGGCCCGTGCCGGCGTTTTGATCGCTTGCGGCCATGCGGCGCGATGGCCCATCAGGGCGAGTCCCGCCGCACCGGCCAACCCTGTCCGCAGCGCATCGCGCCGCGTGATTCGATCATGTTTCATGAATCTCTCCTCGCGAACGTTCTGCATTTTATTGGGATCCCTCTTGTCAATGCCGGTACAGGAATTCCTTGCTGTTGATCAGCGCCCATGCCAGGTCTTCGGCGGCCTGTTTGGACGGCAGGCCGGTGTTGCGCGCATAGGCCAGCGCCGCGGCCTGTTCGGACGGGGTGGGCGGCCGCGAAAGCAGTCCCATGTAGACGGACTGCACGAGATTGCGCGGATTTCGCTTGGCCGATGCAAAAATCTGTTTCCACAGGGGGCTGCGCTCGATCCGCCGCTGCACGTCGCTGGAATTGAGCAGATAGAGCCGCTGGGCGTCCGTGGGCTGGTTGTTTCGTTCGGATTCCATGCCCGTGTCGCGCGTGGGACGCCCGAACATTTCCAGAAACGAACTCGTGATGCTCCCATCCGCCAGCGCGATGGTGCGCTGGTGTTCCGGTATGAACGTAAACGGTTCCGGGATGGGACTCGAATAACTTTCCCCCGTTCCCCCGATGCCGCACAAGGCGTCAATGAGCACTTCGGCGTCGAGCCGCCGCACGGGATAAAAGGCGAACAGCGCCGCCGCCTCGGGCCGATCGCTGCGCGGGATGGACGACTGCTGATAGGTCCGCGAATTCAGTACAAGGCGGAAGAGATAGCGAAGGTCGTATTGGGCGGCGACGAATTCCTTTTCGAGATACGCCAGCAGTTCGGGATTCGCGGGAGGATTGTCCGGGCGAATGTCGTCCGGTTCATGGATAATCCCGCGACCCATCAGCCACGCCCAGACCCGGTTGGCGATGTTGCGCGCGAACCACGGGTTTTCGGGCGTGATCAGCCAGTCGGCGAATACGTCGCGGGGATCCTGGCCGCGCTCGATGCGCACCGTGCGGCCATCCGGAAAAACGGCGTCCATCTTGTCGGTGATTTCGGGGTTCAGGCATACGATTTCCTCTTTCCATTCACCGGTTTTTTTATAGGCAATCCGCGAAAAGAATGTCGCCATTTCCTTGCGGCGATCATCCGGCCACCCATCGAGTCGAACGCCCATGAACGTTAGGGCGACGGCTTCGGCGATGGCGGCCGGATCCCGTCCCTGAACCGCGCGGTAGAAATTGACCGGTGGCACGCGGAAATTGCTGCCGCTCGATGTCAGCAAGGCGCGCACAAAACGGTCATAGGGCATGTTGGACTTGACGGCGTCGCGGATCCAGCGATGGTAGGCTTGGACGGCGTTGGGCCAGAGGTTGATGGGAAATTCCGACTTGACGCGGAGAATGTCGCACCATTTCAGCGACCAGTAGTCCGCGAATTCCTCCCGCTCCATGAGTGCGTCAATCAACGCCGCGCGTTTGTCCGGATTTTCATCCGCCAGGAAGGATCGGACTTCCCGAACCGTGGGCAACGTGCCAATCACGTCCAGATAGGCCCGCCGCAGGAAAACGGCATCGGAACAGGGATTCGCCGGCGCGATGTTTTCGGCCTGCAACGCGGACAAGACCCGTGTATCAATGGGAGTCTCCCGAACAGCAAACGTATCGCGTTCAAAAGGCGCCAATATTCCGGCATCCACGGCGGGGGTAAAAACAGCCACCGCGATCGCGGCGGTGATAAACGTGGTCTTCGTGAACCGTCTTGGGTTCAAAGCGCCGATGGACATGAGGGCGAACCTTGTATGTCGTTTTCGTTCGGTTGAAAATCCCAGTCGTCGTACTCGCACAAGCACATCATGTATAACCCGCCGGAAGCGGCAGGGTTCCACCATCCCGCGATTGCATCGCGAAGGCTTGCAATGGAATAATCGCGCCATGCGCAAAAATACGCGATAAAGGAATTGTATGCCTGCAAAAGGAAGCGCCGGGAAAAATCTGCTGCTGGCCGCGGGGTCGGTTGTCCTTGTGCTGGTCTTGACGGTGGCCGCCGACCGGACGGTTGGCCGCCTGTTGACGAAAGCCCCCGAACCCGGCACGATGGAACTGCTGTTTCCGCCGAATTCGGAACAGCATTTCGAGTCGTCGGATTTCACGTATACAGCGAAGACCAATTCGATCGGGTTGCGCGACCATCCCGTCGGCGCCAAGAAACCCGGCACGTTTCGTATCCTGTGCATCGGCGATTCATTCACCTATGGGTGGGGAGTGGACATCGATCAGACCTGGGTGAAGGGCGCCGAAAAAAGACTGCGGGACAAGGGATACGACGTCGAAATTATCAACGGGGGCAAACCGGGCACCGGGCCGCCGGATTTTGCCGCCCTGGCCGAAAAGGCCGTTCCGGTTCTGGCGCCGGATCTCCTCATCATTACCATCCTGCAAGACGACGATTTCGCGGGCGCGGGGGAAGGCGTCAAGGAACCACAGTCCGGTTTCTTGGACTGGGCGCGGCTAATCTATCCGAACTTCGTTCGGGCTGTCCGCCTGGCGCGGCAGACCCGTCAAATCGCCGCCAACCAGCAGCCCGTCACGCCGCCGCAAAAAACGTCCGCCGAGGACAATCGCCGATGGACCGAAAAAACGGCGAAGGACTTTCTCGACAAGATGCCGCCGGCCGATCGGGCCCGTTTCGACCAATTCGAAGAGAAGGTCAAGCAGGCCTTTCTTTCGGGCCGCCTGAATCCCTATATGATTGACCTTGCGATGAAAAACCGGAATTTTTACACGATTTGCATGAATCTCGACGATCCGTGGGCGCGGCAATGCATACAACATCTGGCCGAGCAGTTCGTGCGAATCAAGCGTGTCGCGGCGAATTTCGGCGCTCGATTGGCCGTGTTGACCATTCCCCACGGGCCGTATGTGAACCGGGCGGCCAACGCAAACATCCGGCGCGTCGGGTATGAGTCGAACGACGACATGCTGGTGTCCAATGCGCCGGACGAAAGCGTTCGGATCGCCAGCCAGCGCGCCGGTTTGCCCTTCTGGACCGTCATGGAGGGGTTTCGCGCGCATAGGGACGATTCGACTCTCTTTTTTGAATTGGACGGTCATCTTTCGGCCGCGGGCCACGCCCTTCTCGCGGACTTGCTCACGCCCATCCTCGAAAAGGAGATCCCTGCCGGCGCGAAAAGGAACGGCACATGATCGCCGACCCTCCGTCCAGTTCGCCGCGGTTGGGTTGGAAGAAGACGATTATTTATTCGCTGTTGCCGGCGCTGGTCTTGCTGGCCTTGCTCGAAGGTGCGGCGCGCATCGTGGAGATATGGATTCCGCCACGGCAAATTGACCTCGGCCAGGGCTTCGATCCGCGTGTCCGTCTGTTCATCCCGTCGCCCGCCGATCCCGGCCTGCTGGTTACGAATCCGGATCGGGAGGCGTGTTTCCGAAAATCCCAGTTTCCCCGCCGGAAACCCGCACGCAACATGCGCATCTTCGCCTTGGGCGAATCGTCGGTAAACTATCTCGACTACGAGTTTCCGCTGCTCGAGAAAAGGTTGCAGGAACAATTGGCGGAAAAATTCGACAGCGTGACAATCGTCAACTGCGGCGGATTGTCCTACGGCAGCCAGCGCATCATGGCCATTGCCGCCGAAGTCCTGCAATACGATCCGGATTTGATCATGCTGTATTGCGGCCACAATGAATTCGAGGAACTCGAACAACTCGCCATCGCGGATCTGCGAACGCTGCCCCTGCAGCGGATTTTGTCGAAATCGGCCCTGTGCCGGTTTATTCGCGACCGCATCGCCTCGTTCCAAATCAGCCAGCTTCAGGATGAACACAACCAGCGCCTTCTGGCCGCGCAGCCGGACTCGAACAAGGCGTGGGGACACACTTTTTCGCCACAGGAAATCGCCGCGCGCATGGCGGCGTTCCGCAACAATATCGCAATCATCATCCAGATGTGCCGGGATCGCCGCGTGCCCATCGTCATTGGTTCGATCCCGTCCAATCTCATCAATCCCTACCTGACCGGCGAGCATGCCGTAAAGTACAAAGCCATCCAGGACCTGTTTGCGCGGGGCGAACATGAAAAGGCCCTGCCGCTGGCCCGCGATCTTCTGAAAAATGCCGGGCGGCACCAGTCGTCGGACACGGAAAACGGCATTTTGCGATCGTTGGCTGCCGAATACGGAATTCCCCTTGCCGATGTGGAAGCCGCCATTATCGCCGCCGAGCCGCACCACGTCCCCGGCGAGACGCTATTTAACGATCATTGCCATCTGAATCCCAAGGGCAATGCCATTCTTTGCGCCACCTACGAGAAAGCGATCCTCGGCCTGTTCCGCTGACGATCAGCCTTTGCCCGCCGCCCCCCGAAGTCGCAGGGAGGTCTTCTCGTAGATGTCCATGGCGGCGGATTGGGACATGCCCAGATGAGCAAGGGGCGCTGCGCATGCATCCATCGTGTCCTTGTCCGGCGTTTCGGCGGGAAACGCGCCGGCCAGGGCGGCGGCGGCGGCCACGATCATGCACAGATCCCGGTGATTTTGGGGCGCGGTGTCGGGCGCATGGTGGCAATGAATGGGCGCCGCAATCAACGGGGGAAGGCTCCAGCGTTGCGCCAGACGGTAAGCGGCTTCGGGATGTGTGACGCCGTAGGTCTCCTGTTCGGCCTGAAGCAGGTCTGCTTGCGAACGGCCGGGCGACATCGTTCCAGTGGCGTCGGGCGCGATAATCGCAAGGGCCAGGCGTCCGATTTCGTGCAACAAGCCGGCTGTGTAGGCTTCGCCGACATGTTCGCAGCCGGCCGCCTTTGCAAGGGCCATCGAGGCCGCGGCGGCGAACACGGACCGCAGCCAGAACATTTTCACGTCGAAGTGCGAGGCAACGGGAACCGGCGGCACGGTTTCCGCGTTTTCGGCCAGACGCACCGTCGCGGTTTCGCCCAGTATCGTCACCGCCAGATTGATGCTGGCCACCCGCCCCGGCATGCCGTAGACGGAACTGTTGGCCAGGCCGACCAGCGCCGCGGACAGGGCCGGATCCGTGCATACCACGCCGGCCACGTCGCGTATCGTGTGGCCGGATCGCGCCACGGTGTCATGGACATGTCGCAACGTGCTGGAAAGAATCGGCAACACATCGAGCGTATCGAGCCTCGCAAGCACATCCTCTGGATTGAGGGCGCGCTTTTGGGGCGGCGGCTTGATGTCGATCGGCTGCTCCATCGTCGTTTCCGCCTTTTCCGCCGGATAGAATCGTTCAAGTGCCGCATGGATGTCGTCGAAGGAACACAGCATGGCCTTGACGCGCAGTCCGGTCGCCTTCTCGACCTCCGCGATCGCGGAGGCATCCAACGGACACGCCATGCCGACCGTTAGCAATTTGCCCATGCGATCAATCGGCAGGAGCACATGCTTGCGTGCCAACTCCGCGGGGATAATGGGCGGTAAATCATAGGGAATATCGTAATTCCGCAATTCGATGGCGGTAACGCCGGGCTGGCCCGAAAGAAATGTGTGCAAATCGGCTTTGCTGAGAAACGCCAGATTGATAAGGACCTCGAAGAGTTTCCCGCCGCGATCCGCCTGTGCCGACAAGGCTTCGGCCAACTGGGCTTCCGTGATTAGGCCGGCCTGAACGAGCAACTGGCCGACGCGCGGATCCCGCGGCGGCGCGGCCTCGCCGGCAACCGGCGGGGCGTCCGCGAGACGTTCCGGCGCAATGGTGAAGCGTTCACCGCACTTGGGACATTGGTACGGCTTGCCCATGGCCTCCGACGGCACGTTGCCCTTGTGCCCGCAAGGGCAAGCCACCCGAATCACGCCGGTGTTTTCGCTCACGTTGTCCTCCGCTTTTGCGCAACGGCGCCAGTGTAGGCGGAGCAACGGCTTGGATCAAGTCGGCTTCGGGCCGTCATGGCCAACGCTTCCACATTTCAGGCGCCGCTACGGGATGCGAACCGGCACAAAGACAATCGCGCGCACGGGAACCTGACCGGCGGCGCCGGCGGCCAGCCCGATCGAGCCGGCCGCGATCCCGGACGAACCCACCCGGACAGTCCGGACAAAATGATGGATTCCCGGACAATCCGAAACATTCACATCAACCGGCGTCTCATCGTTCAGCCGGACCGTTATCGGTGGAAACAGGCCCCGTTGACCAATAGCCAGAAAGACGTCATATTCACCAGGCGCCAGTTCCTGGACAAACGCGGCGGACACGCCGGGTTTTACAAGAAATGTGGCCGTGTTCGCAGCGAAACCATCGGCAGGCGTGAATTCGCCCGCGGAAACGCGAACCGGCTCCGTTTTCGGCGTCCGGTATATGTACACGTTGTGGTTCACGTAAAATTCACCGGGACCCGTGTAGCCTGTTTCCTCCGGGGTCACGCGGCGGGCCATGATGAGACGGCTTTCGGCAAGACTTCGATTTTTTCCGGAACAATCCGAAAATGCGCCGCCGCCCGTGCTCACGACGGCCGGCGCCCACGGCAGGCTGTCCATCATGCCGGTGGCCTGGGCAATCACATAATCATAGTCAAGTAGTTCCATATAGGTCTTTGAAAAGGCGGAGCCGATCATCCGCGTAACCTGAAAACAATCCTCACGGAGGGGCAATTGTTGTTTGCGCCATGCGGTTTCAATCAACACCTTGGATCCCGGCGGAATATTCGCTTCACACCAGCGGTATGCCGTCTGGAGCGGGTCGGGCGTGGCGAATTGCCGCGTAATGGCGAGACCTCGCTGTGCCGGATCGGCGAGGATCAGCCATCCAATGACGACGACAAGGCCCCGCGCCATGCGCGACCGGAGCGGGTGGCCGAAGTTGCCGCGCATGATCCGATTCAACAGAAGGGCCGCCCCGCCGAAGCCCAGCGCCCAAAAGGGAACGAGCGGCACATAACTTCGGACGACGATGTAAGGCTGCCACGCCACCAGAAGCGCGTAGAGCGCCGGAAACGAAAGCAATACCCATCCCGCGCGGCCTTTCAGAATCGGCAATGCCGCCAATCCCGTTGCCGAAAAAAGGAAAAACAGCCATCCGGATTGAATCCAGTACCGCAACAAACACCAGCCCGGATGCTTCACGGCCCCTTCGGCGCCGGACGCCAGTCCGAATTCGCCCGGCTGAAACACGGTATCGTCGGGCATGAGACTCGTGCCGTATTGTGCCGACAGCAGCGCCATGGACGCGCGGAACCGTCCATAATCCAGCACAAGGGCCGGCTCGACAATCAACAGGGCGGTCACGCTCGTCAGGATCAGAAGCGGGACATGTCTCCAGGCGCGCCTTCCCGGCGCAAGCGTCGCCGCAAGCAGTACCGGCGCGAGCGCCAGTCCCATCGTCAGTTTCGTGCCGGCGGCAAGGCCCGCCGACAGGGCGGCCAGATACAGCACGCGGATCTTCCCGTTGCCGAGATACGCCAGTGAAAGTCCTGTAGCCCCGGTGGCCATCAAGGCCGCAAGAACGTTCGGCAGCGAGAAGTGGGCCTGCTGCACCAGAAGCCGGTGCGTCATCGCCGCCAGAACGCACAACAAGGCCGCTGAACTACTCTCGAAAAGACGGCGTCCGACCATAAAAACGACAATGAACAAAAGACCCGCGTATACGGCGCTGCTGATGCGGCCCGCCAGATAAAAGTTGAATTGATCGCGATCCACGCTGCGTCCAGCGATGTCCGCCAGGGTTCTGTGGATGGCGTGCCCCGAAGCGTCCGTATAGGCCCCGAAAACCGTGTTGCCGAGGTGCGTGACGGCGCATACGCCGCACTGGATGTAGGTTCCGAATGTGCCATAGGTCAGCGAGAAGGGAGGGGTGATGCGTTTTTCGGCCAACATGGACAATGCCTGTCCGGTCGTCATCCATTCATCGTGGTGCTCAATGATGGGACGGCCGAAATCCAGTCCCCGCAAATAGAGCAGGATATAGAGTCCCGCAAGGCCAAGCACGGCCACCGCAATCAAGGATCCTCGGATTCCCCGCGTCCTCATGTTCGATTCCCGCGGCGATTGCATCCGCCAACCCGCGGACATGCGATTTCCTGGTCGAAAACGGCCTCCTCGCCCGGAAGGCATGGTGAAGGAGTGCGGATCAAATGGCCCCTGTCCTTTTCAATACCGATGGCGCCATTACCGAAATGACAGACCGTACAGTCTGGCTTGCCCGACGCGATCGCTTGACGTCTAACGTGGGCGTTGCCCACAACCCAGTTTCTCTTCGTGCGCGTGCTCGTCATCGGGCTCGCTCTAAAAAAACCGCTATTTTCGCACTCGCCAAATCAGGGGCCATAGGGTTTTCGCCTCGCACTGTTTCCTCCAGCGGTGTACACGCGAGTATAAACACGGCCGAACGGCGATTCAATGCGCCGGTCTTGCACGGGATCTCGTTCTTGGCACTCGACGCGATGATTGGCTAATATGATGCCATTTTGACAAAATAAATAAGAATATTTGTAATAGCCATGCGATCCGCCGCCCCTTTATTTTTTGGGGATCATGCAAAGAGGCGCGTAAAATGAAATTTTTGTAAACCCTTTATATACAATGAGATAAGAGGTATTGACAAAACATGGATTCTCCTGATATGATAATGGCCGAGCGATGAGTACGGCGTGGCGCACGAACAGGCCATCAGAGATGTCAAAATGGCACGTTTCGGTGCAAAGGCCGACAAAAGGCAAAAGGAAAGAAAAAGGCATGCGGCCCAAGCCGCACAACCAAATGGGAGAATGGACATGAAGGTAAGACCATTGGCCGATCGAATTCTTGTAAAACGCGAAGAGCCCAGCGAAACCGTTCGCGGCGGGATCATCATCCCGGACACTGCGAAAGAGAAGCCGCAAGAAGGCCGAGTGGTGGCGGTAGGCCCGGGCCGGTTGGACGACGACGGCAAGCGGGTGCCGCTGGAAGTGAAGAAAGGCGACCGCATTCTGATGGGTAAATACGCCGGCACGGAAGTGAAGATTGACGGCGAAGAGCACATCATCATGCGGGAAGAAGACGTGTTGGCGGTGATCGAGTAACTTCAAAGGGCTGAAAGCACGAACCCGCCCGGAAGGGCGATTCAAACGGAGGACATGAAAGCATGAGTGCAAAACAACTGGAATTCGGCGAAGATGCACGACGCGGCGTATTGGCCGGCGTGGCCAAGTTGAGCCGTGCGGTAAAGGCCACCCTGGGTCCCAAGGGCCGCAATGTGGTCATTGACAAGAAATGGGGCGCCCCGACCGTCACGAAGGACGGTGTCACGGTGGCGAAGGAAATCGAACTGGAAGACAAGTACGAGAACATGGGCGCGCAGATGGTGAAGGAAGTCGCGTCCAAGACATCCGACATCGCCGGCGACGGCACCACGACCGCGACGGTGCTGGCGGAAGCGATTTTCCGCGAAGGCCTGCGCAACGTGACGGCGGGCGCGAACCCGATGGCGCTCAAACGCGGCATTGACAAGGCGGTGGACGTGGTGACGGCGGCCCTGGCCAAGATGAGCAAGAAGGTCAAAGACGACACCGAGGTCATCAAGAGCGTCGCGACCATCAGCGCCAACGGCGACCAGGCTATCGGCAACATCATCGCCGAGGCGATGCAGAAGGTCGGCAACGACGGCACGATCACGGTCGAGGAAGCCAAGGGCATCGAAACGACCCTCGAAGTCGTCGAAGGCATGCAGTTCGACAAGGGGTATCTGTCGCCGTATTTCGTGACGGACGCCGAGGCGATGGAGGCCGTTCTCGAAGATGCGTACATTCTCATCCACGAGAAAAAGATTTCGAGCCTGAAAGATCTGCTGCCGCTGCTCGAGCAGATCGCGAAGAGCGGCAAGCCCCTCCTGATCATCGCGGAAGACGTCGAGGGCGAGGCGCTGGCGACGCTGGTCGTCAACAAGATTCGTGGAACGTTCCAGGCCGCGGCCGTGAAGGCGCCGGGATTCGGCGATCGCCGCAAGGCGATGCTCGAGGACATCGCGGTGCTGACGGGCGGACTGGCGATTACGGAAGACCTCGGCCGGACGCTCGAAAGCGTGCAGTTGGCCGACATGGGCCGCGCGAAACGCGTTGTCATTGACAAGGACAACACGACGATCGTCGAGGGCGCAGGCGCGAGCGACAAGATCATGGGGCGCATCAACCTGATCCGCCGCCAGATTGAGGAGACCACCTCCGATTACGACCGCGAGAAGTTGCAGGAACGCCTGGCCAAATTGGCGGGCGGCGTGGCGGTCATCCACGTCGGCGCGGCGACTGAAATCGAAATGAAGGAAAAGAAGGCCCGCGTCGAGGACGCGCTGCATGCGACGCGCGCGGCCGTCGAGGAAGGCATCGTACCGGGTGGCGGCGTGGCGCTGTTGCGTTGCCAAGATGACGCCGAGAAGATGGCCTTGGAAGGCGACGAGGCCGTGGGCGCGAAGATCGTGATCCGTGCGCTTGAAGAACCGTTGCGCCAGTTGGCGGCCAACGCCGGCGCGGAAGGCGCCACCGTTGTGCAGAACGTCAAGTCGAAAAAGGGCGCGGTCGGCTACAACGCCGAAACGGGCGAGTACGAGGACCTGCTCAAGGCGGGCGTGATCGATCCGACCAAGGTGACCCGTTGCGCGCTACAGAACGCGGCGAGCGTGGCCGGTCTTCTGCTGACCACGGAAGTGCTCATTGCGGAGATGCCGGAACCCGAAAAGAAGGGCGGCGGCCATCCCGGCGGCGGCATGGGTGAAGACATGTACTAAGCCGTTGAAACTTCCAACGACGGCACGGGCGCGCGGGAAAACCCTTGCGCGCCCGTTTTCTTTCATCTCATAAAATATTGGTAATAAATAACTTACAATCAAAAATATCCCTGCTTGAAAAAAGCAGGACAATCCAGGGACCGTGACGGTTGCCCGGTCGTTTACCTGTCGGATAAAATCCTTGACAGATAGCGCAAACATGGTATATGATTCGATTGTAAGGAGCGGCTGAAAATGCCCGGAAGGGTGCAGTAAGTGCGGTTTTAACTGCCTTGGCTGTGAGGAGTGGTGTGGTTCGATAGTAGTGTTGTGGCAATAGGGTAATCAAAAGCCATATAATTGAGGAGTGTGGCAACATGACAAACAAAAGGGTATGTACGGTTGGATTGGCCATTCTGATGGCAATGCTCTTGATGGGCGGCGCGCTGGCGCAAAACACGGTGCCGAATGTCATCGGAATGACGCAGTCGCAGGCCACATCGGCCATCACGGGTGCGGGGCTTGCGTTGCTCACACCGGTTTCCTACGGTAAGAGCGCGAATTATCCGGCGGGGCAGGTGTTTCGGCAGGATCCGGCCGCCGGGGCCTCGGTGGCTCCGGGCACCAAGGTAAAGATAGTTGTCTCTCAAGGCATTCCCAAACCGGAACCGGTGTTTCCGTGGGGAACGAATCCGACGACCAGCGCCCCGGTCAATAGTTTCTGCGACGCCCAGCAGGCGATTTTGGACAACAGCCTGCTGAGCCTTCTTCCACCCGAGTTCACGGGATTTCTTACGTTGCTTGGCCCCGATACGGGCGACATCAACGGCACCACGTATGTCATCATTGCAAATCCGTATCCGGACGGCGAACTGGAATTCAGCATCGGCGGAAACGGCTGGATTGACTGCAAATTCGATCTGAAACTCATCGAAGCCGTTTTAAAGGATCAAACGTTCAACATCCCCGCGCAAGGATCCTATGCCGGTTTGACGCATGCCATGGTCTATCAGGCCTTGAATGTGAACGCGGAACAGTTTGAACAGGATATCGGCAGTTACTGGTCGCTGCTGGGCACGCTGGCCAATGGTCTGCCGCAGGTTCTTTTGGGTCACATGATTTTCGGCGACGGCCAGGCCACGTTTAGCGAGCCGGTGCCCGAGGACATTCCCTTCAACCGGATTGACTCGGTCGGTTCCGGCGGATTCATGCAGGCGTTGATGATGCTGCTGGGGTCCACGGGATATATCGCCAATCCCCTTATTGACGTCAACACCTATGTCCGCATGCCGGAATACTTCGCGCAGGACGGCGACGCCGACGGCGACGGCGCCAGCAACCGCTGCGAATACAATCATGTGGCGGAGAATTTCCCAAGCGACATGATCAACAAGTACGTCGAATGGGCGCTTGATCCGGCCAAGGTTCCCGAATGTCCGCAGTCGGGCCTCAAGTGGGTGAAGGTGCCCGGCGACCGCTGGATTATGGTCGGCGACACGTTGTCGTTGTCCGTGATGGTGGCAGGCGAGATTGGCCCGGTCACTTATGCGTGGACCAAGAACGGCGTGCCGCTTGCCAGCAGCGGCAACACCTACACCAAGGAAAATGTTTCGCTGGACGACGCCGGCACCTATACCTGCACGGCGAGCGATCCCAGCAAGGCCAGTATCTCCACCAGTGCGGTCGTGCGGGTGTTCCCGGCCGGATCGCTGCCGGTGGGTGCGCCGATTGCCCTTGGCGCCTTGGCGGGCATGCTGGTCGGCTTGGGCGGAATGGTGGTCTTCCGCAAGCGCGGTTAAACCAAATTCGAATCCCTATCGAACTGCCCGGGACCCCGGTGTTCCGGGCAGTTCGTTTTCGCCTCATGCATAAAGGCAGGCGGGACGGAGGATGCAAGGCAATCCCGCGTTTCGCAAAGCAGAAAGTATTGTCCTGCATGACGTCGTTGAAACAAACTTGCATTTGAACCGCGCAAGGGGGTATTGTTCCGGCATCCATGCGGCCGGCCCTTTCATGACGGCTTTGTTTTTCATCCAAACCCAGGTGTTTACGAAATGAAAATTCATCCTACGGCGATTGTGGACCCGCAAGCGGAATTGGACGAGAGCGTGGAGGTTCAGGCGTTCACGATCATTGGTCCCCATGTGCGGATCGGGGCCAACACGATCGTCGGGCCCCATTGCGTCCTTGACGGGCGGACCGTCATCGGGGAACGAAACCACTTTTTCAGCGGCGCGCAGATTGGCATCCTGTCGCAGGATCTCAAGCACCGGCCCGATCTGATCGGTCGTACGACGATCGGCAACGACAACCTGTTTCGCGAGCATGTGACGGTCAGCGCATGCACGTTGACCAGCCGGGACGAGGAGCACCGGGTGACTTCGATCGGCAATCACTGCATGTTCATGGCCTACACGCACGTGGCGCATGACTGTCATGTGGGCGACGGGGTCATTATGGCCAATTGCGCATCGCTCGCCGGGCACGTCGAAGTCGAGGACAAGGCGATCCTGGGCGGGCTTTCGGGCGTGCATCAGGAATGCGTGGTCGGGCGGATGGCGTTTGTGGGCGGGCTGTCCCGCGTGGCGCGGGATGTGCCCCCGTACATGATTGTTGACGGCAATCCCGCGCGCTGCTGCGGGCCCAACAGCGTCGGCCTCAAGCGAAACGGGCTCGATGCGGCGCAAAGGGCGCGCATCAAGGCCATGTACAAAATCATGTTCCGGTCAAATCTGAACACGACGCAGGCAATCCATGAAATCGAAGCCTCCGTGGAAGACAGCGAAGAACGGACGTGTTTTTTGGAATTCGTGCGGCGTTCGCTTCGTGGAATAACGAAGTAGTCAGTAGCAAATAGCAAGTAGCAAGTATTCTGTAGGTCTGGGTGCTTGTGGAATAATTGGTGCTGTCGAAGACGAATCGCCGAATTCCGATTAGGCCGGGTTGACAATGCCCGGCTGCAACGCGTGCGAAGTATCGCGGTTCTCCTTCCCATGAACGGGTTTTAAAGGTCCAGTCATGTCGAAAATCCGTGTAGGTGTTGTCGGTGTGGGGCATTTGGGTTACCATCATGCGCGCAATTACGCCGCGCTTGAAGGGGTTGTGCTGGCCGGCGTCGTGGATTCCGACGAAGGGCGCCGCGCCAAGGCGGCCAGGGATTTTTCAGCGCCCGGATTCGCTTCCGTGGCGGAACTGTTGGCTGCGGGGGTCGAGGCGGCGTCGGTGGCCGTGCCGACGACGGCTCATGCCGAAGTCGCGATGGCGTTGTTGAACGCCGGCGTGGATGTGTTGGTTGAAAAACCGATGGCGGCGACGTGCGAGGAGGCGGTACGGATGAAAGCGGCGGCCGCAGCCAACGGCCGCATCCTGCAAGTGGGCCATATCGAGCGCTTCAATGGCGCGGTGATGGCGCTGATGCAGGCCGTCTCGGATCCGAAATTCATCGAATGCCACCGGCTCAGCCCGTACCCCAATCGCGGACATGACGTGAGCGTCGTACTGGATCTGATGATTCACGACTTGGATATCGTGCTTGCACTTGTACGAAGCCCTGTCGCATCGATCGATGCGGTGGGGGTGGATGTTTTTTCCCCATCGGAAGATATCGCCAACGTGCGCATCCGGTTCGCATCGGGTTGCGTGGCGAACCTGACGTGCAGCCGGGTGGCCGCGGAACGCATGCGCAAGATTCGGGTTTTTTCGGGCGACGCCTATTTTTCGACGGATTATTCGGAACAGGAAGTGTTGTCCTACCGCAAGAAACCGGGCCCGGTGCCGGAAGGCGTGTCGCCGATGTTGCACATTGACGTACAGCCGTTGCCGGTGGTTCGCGACGAGCCGTTGAAACTTGAACTGGCCTCGTTCATTGATTGCGTGCGCACACGGGCGCGGCCTGTCGTGTCGGGAGAAGATGGTTTGGCGGCGATGCGCCTCGCTCAGGACATCGTGGATTTCATTCGGGAGCATCCGTGATTCGGATATTTCTGGCAGCCGGCGAAACGTCCGGCGACATTCATGGCGCGAATCTCGTGCGCGCGTTGTGTGCGGCGGACGCAGGTGTTGTTTGCGAGGGCTTGGGCGGCCCGCGAATGGCGGCGGCGGGCATGGAATTGCGGGAGGACCTCGCCGGGCGCGCGATCATGGGATTCGCGGAAGTCGCGCGGTCGCTGCCTTATATCCGGCGTGTGTTTCGTGAAACCGAAGCGCATTTGGCCAAGACCCGGCCCGATTGCGTCGTGTTGATTGACTATCCCGGTTTCAACATGCGGCTGGCGGCACGGGCGAAGGCGATGGGTTTGCGCGTGGTCTATTACATCAGTCCCCAGGTATGGGCATGGAAGGCCGGTCGCGTGAGGACGCTCGCGCGCGTCGTGGACAAAATGCTGGTCATCCTGCCCTTTGAGGAGAAACTGTACCGCGAGGCCGGCGTGGATTGCGCGTTCGTGGGGCATCCGCTGATGGACCAGCTGGAAGCGGCGTCCGTTGAGGGAATCTACCGCGGCGGGCTGCTCGTGGGTTTGTTGCCCGGCAGCCGCGAGCAGGAGATCCGGCGGCTCATGCAGCCGATGATTGCCGTGGCGCGCGGCATCCGCGCGGCCCATCCGGAAGTGCGATTCGTCGTGCCGTGCGTGAATGCGGCGCGCGAGGCACAGGTCCGCGCGCTGTCGGGCGATCTGCCGATTGAAACGACAATCGGACGCATGTATGAAGTGCTGGACGCGGCGCGGTTCTGTCTGGTAGCATCAGGCACGGCGACACTCGAAACGGCGTTGTTCGGCGTGCCGATGGCGATCCTGTACAAGACGGGCCGCCTGAACTACTGGATTGCGCGGCGACTTGTGCGCATACCGCACATCGGACTGGTCAACATTCTTGCGGGCCGGGGCATCGTGCCCGAGTTCATTCAGGAGCAGGCGTCGGCGGACGCCATCCTGCCCGTGGCGCTTGAATTGATGGCCGACACGCCGAGCCGTCGGCAAATGCTGGACGACCTCGCGGCGCTGCGGGCGGCGTTGGGCGGACCGGGCGCCTCGATGCGCGCCGCGCGGGCGATCGTCGCCGTGGCGCAAGGAAACTGAGGGATCAAATGGCGGAGAGGCTATACATAATTGACGGAACGGCATTCGCGTTCCGTTCTTTCTTCGCTATTCGCGGCGGACTGAACGATTCCAAGGGAAGGCCGACCAACGCGGCCTACGGTTTTGCCCGCGTGCTCCTGAAAATCTTGCGCGAGGAAAAACCCGACCGGCTCGTGGTGACATTCGATGCGGGCGGCCCGACGTTCCGCGACGCCATGTACGGCGAATACAAGGCGCAGCGCGAGGAAACGCCGCCCGATCTTGTCGCGCAGTTCCCGATGATGAAGAAACTCGTCGAGGCCTTTGGCATTCCGATGTTGTGCGTCGAGGGCGTCGAGGCGGACGACGTCATCGGAACGCTGGCGCGCCGGGCCGGGGCCGAAGGTCTGGAGACCGTCATTGTGTCCGGGGACAAGGATCTGCTGCAACTCGTGTCAGATCGCGTTTCGGTCTACGATCCGAACAAGGGCGATGCCGGCATGCGCTACACGGCCGCCGAGGTTCGCGAACGCTTCGGCGTCGGACCGGAACACGTGGTTGACGTGCTCGGCCTGATGGGCGATGCTTCGGACAATGTTCCGGGTGTTCGCGGCATCGGCGAGAAGACCGCACGCAGGCTGCTGGAAACCTACGGTTCGCTCGATGGCGTGTACGCGCATCTGGACGCTCTCAAGGGAAAGATGCGCGAAAACCTCGAACAGGATCGCGACATGGCGTTTCTCAGCCGCGAACTGGCGACCATCAAGACGGACGTGCCGCTCGATTTCGATTTGGCCTCGGCCACATGCAAGCCGCTTGATCGCGCGCGGCTCGCCGAAGTTTTCGCCGAGCTTCAATTCCAATCGCTGCTCGAGGATTTTCTGCCCGACGCGGGCCAGGGTGAATCGTTGCGTTACATGCTCGTGTTGGACAAGGCGCAATTGGCGGATGCGATTGCCGAAATGCGCGCCGCGGGCGAATTCGCGCTCGACACCGAAACGACTTCGACGGATCCCATGCAGGCGTCGCTCGTCGGAATATCCATGAGCGCCAAGGCGCGGACCGGGTATTACATCCCGATAGCGCACACGCCGGAAGCCATGATGCGCAAGGCGCATCCGGATGATCTGTTCGGCGAACCGCTCGAATGCGTGCCGAAAAAAGAGGCGCTGGCCCTGTTGCGTCCCCTGATTGAGGATCCGGCGGTCGGCAAGACCGGGCACAATATCAAATACGATATGATTGTGTTGGCCCGCGAGGGAATCGAGGTCAGAGGCATCGCCATGGATACCATGGTGGCGTCCTACTTGACGGACCCGTCGCGTTTGAGGCATAATCTGGATGAAGCAAGCCTCCTGTACCTGAAGAGGAAAACGATTCCCATAGCCGATTTGATTGGCAAGGGAACGAAAACCATCACGTTTGACCAAGTCCCCGTAGATCGCGCATGTGAGTATTCATGCGAGGATGCGGATGTGACGTGGCGGCTGACGGGGGTGTTCAGACCGCTGCTGCGTGAACGTGAACTGGAGCCGCTTTTCCGGGAGGTGGAACTTCCGCTGATTCGCGTGTTGGCGCGCATGGAAATGGCGGGCGTGGCGATAGACGCCGCCGTGTTCGACCGCTTGCATGTCGAATTGACAAGACGCCTGAAGGCGCTTGAGGAAACCATATTTGAAGAAGCAGGCACGCCGTTCCAGATCAATTCGCCCAAGCAACTGCAAGCGATATTGTTCGATCGGCTCGGGCTGGCGCCCAAACGAAAGACCAAGACCGGGTACTCGACCGACGTGGACGTGCTCGAGGAACTCGCGGGCGAGCATCCGTTGCCCGCGAAGATCCTCGAATACCGGTCGCTGGACAAATTGCTAGGCACCTATGTAGACGCGCTGCCGAAACTCGTGAACCCGTCTACCGGCCGCATTCACACGTCGTTCAACCAGGCGGTCACGGCCACGGGGCGGCTTTCGAGCAGCGATCCCAATTTGCAAAACATCCCGGTGCGTTCGGAACTCGGACGGCAAATCCGGGAAGGGTTCATCGCGAATCCGGAGGGCATGCGGCTGATTTCGGCCGACTACTCGCAAATCGAACTGCGGATCCTGGCGCACTTGTCCGGTGACAAGGCGCTGCGGGAAGCGTTCGCGCGGGATGCGGACATTCACCGCGACACAGCGTCGCGCATTTTCGGCGTTTCGCCGGAATCGGTGACGCCGGACATGCGCCGGCAGGCCAAGGCGGTGAATTTCGGCGTGGTGTACGGCATCAGCGCGTTCGGCTTGGCGAAAAACGCCGGCTTGTCGAACAGCGAGGCTGCACGCTTTATCGAACAGTATTTCGCGCAGTATCCGCGCGTCAGGGCATGGCTCGACGAGACCATCGAGCGCGCCCGCCGTGACGGCTACACAACGACGATGTTGAACCGGCGCCGGTATGTGCCCGATCTGAAGAGTTCGGACGTGGCGACGCGGAAAGCCGCCGAGCGGGCGACGATCAACACGCCGGTGCAGGGCAGCGCAGCCGACATCATCAAGCGCGCGATGGTCCGGCTGGACGCCGCGCTCGAAAAAACGCGCGCACGGATGTTGTTGCAGGTGCATGACGAACTGTTGGTCGAGTGTCCGGCAGAGGATGTGGACGCGGTGGCGGAGGAGATGCGCCGCATCATGGAAAACGCCATTGCATTGGACGTCCCCCTGAAGGTGGACGTGGGAACTGGAAGGAATTGGGCCGATGCCCATTGACAACGATCATCGTGGACCGGCGAGACCGCCAAGGAGACGGCAATACCCCATGAGCAACGGAGACAATCGCAACCAAAACAAAATGCGCGGCAAGAAAAAGGCCACGGGCGGCCGGCAACAGGGCAAATCACAACAACGCGGGCGCCGTCCCATGAACATGCCGCAGCCCCAACGCCCCCCCATCGAGATCAGCGACGCCGAAATCGAGGAAATGATGCAGACCACCGGAGGGCCGGAAGTCGCCATCGGCGACCTCAAGGCCATGTCCATGCAGGAACTGCTCGATCTCGCGCGGGAACTCAACATCGAGGAATGCAGCGGCCTGAAAAAACAGGACCTGATCTTCAAGGTGCTCCAGGCGAGCATTCTGAAGACCGGATCGCTGTACGGCGAAGGCACGCTCGAAATCCTGCCCGACGGTTTCGGCTTTCTGCGTTCGGCGGACTATTCCTATCTCCCCGGTCCGGACGACATCTACGTCTCGCCGTCGCAGATCCGCAAGTTCGCCCTGCGCACCGGCGACACCATTCAGGGCCACGTCCGCCCGCCGAAGGAAGGCGAACGCTATTTTGCGCTGCTGAAAGTCGAGGCCGTCAACCAGGAAACGCCCGATGTCGCGCGGCAACGCATCATCTTCGACAACCTCACCCCCCTGCACCCCGACGAGCGTTTCCGCCTGGAAACGACGCAGGACGAGGTCGCCATGCGCATCATGGACCTCATCTGCCCCATCGGCAAGGGCCAGCGCGGGCTGATTGTCGCGGCCCCGTTTACCGGCAAGACGGTCCTGTTGCAGAAAATGGCCAACAGCATCGCCACGAACCACCCGGACGTGTCCGTAATCGTCCTGCTCATTGACGAACGCCCTGAAGAAGTCACCGACATGTCCCGCAGCGTCAAGGGCGAGGTCATCGCCTCGACGTTCGACGAACCGCCCGAACGCCACGTGCAGGTCGCCGAAATGGTGCTCGAAAAGGCCAAGCGCCTCGTCGAACACAAGCGCGACGTCGTGATTCTGCTCGACTCGATCACGCGCCTCGCCCGCGCCTACAACGTCATCGTGCCCGCCAGCGGCAAGGTCCTCTCCGGCGGTGTTGACGCCAATGCGCTCCAGCGGCCCAAGCGGTTCTTCGGCGCCGCGCGCAACATCGAGGAGGGCGGCAGCCTCACCATCGTCGCGACGGCGCTCGTCGAAACCGGCAGCCGCATGGACGACGTCATCTTCGAGGAGTTCAAGGGCACGGGCAACATGGAAATTCACCTCGACCGCCGCCTGATGGAAAAACGCATCTTCCCGGCGATGGACGTGGTCAAGTCGCGCACCCGCAAGGAAGAACTCCTCGTCTCCCAGGAAGAACTCCAGCGCGTGTGGCTGCTCCTGCGCGTGCTCAGCCCGCTCGAAACCGCCGAGGCCACCGAACTCCTCGTCGGAAAACTCAAGAAGACCAAGACCAACCACGAATTCCTCGCCATGATGCAGAAAATGTAACGCGACTAACGGAATTCCGAAAACGCCCGGCGTTCATTCGAGTCCGTGTTTACGGATGGCGTATCGGATTTGATCGCGGGTCATTCCAAGGAGTTCGGCGGCCTGGGTGCGGTTGCCGTGCGTGCGCTCCAGCGCCTGGGCGACTAGGTCTCGTTCGACGTCCCCGATCCGGCAGCCGCCGGGGGGAAGCGGGAATTGAAAGCGGTCCGCCGGTTGGGCCGGCGTGGCCGCCCGTCCCAGTACGATGTCCCCGGCGGCGATGACGGTTCCTTCCGAGAGCAGGACGGCGCGCTCAATGACGTTGCGCAGTTCGCGGACGTTTCCCGGCCACGCATAGGCCCGGAGCCTTTCGATGGCTTCGGGGGAGAGAGGGCGGTAGGGGCGGTGAAATTCATCGCTGTAGACGTGCAGGAAATACTCGGCCAGGAGGGGCAGATCCGACAGGCGGTCGCGCAGGGGGGGGATATGAATGGGAACGGCGCTCAGCCGATAGTATAAATCCTCCCTCAGGCGGCCGGTCCGGATGGCCTCCTCCAGATCGCGGTGGGTCGCCGCGACGATGCGCGCGTCCACGTGGATGTCCTGCGTGCCGCCGATGCGCTTGAACGCCTTCTCCTCGAGGACGCGCAGCAGTTTGGCTTGGAGCGCGGGGGGCATGTCGCCGATTTCATCGAGGAACATCGTGCCGCCGTGCGCAATCTCGAACAGGCCTTTTTTCATGGTGCGCGCGTCGGTGAACGCGCCCTTTTCGTACCCGAACAACTCCGATTCGAGCAGGTTCTCCGGCAGGGCGGTGCAGGTCACGTTGACGAACGGCCCCTCGGCCCGGTCCGATTCGCAGTGAATCGCCCGGGCGATCAGATCCTTGCCGGACCCGCTCTCGCCGAGCAGAAGCACGCCGGCGGAACCGCCCCGCGCCACCCGCCGGACCAGCTCCTTGACGGCTTCCATGGGGGGCGATTGGCCGATGACGTTGGCAAGGCCGAACCGGGCCTTTTGCTCGGCGGCATGCCGGGACAGGCGTTGCCGTATCGAGGCATGTTCCATGACGCGTCGGACGACGATCAGCAATTCGTCGAGATCGAACGGCTTGGTTATGTAATCGGCCGCGCCGCATTTCATGGCCTCGACGGCGCCGGCCACGCTCGAATACGCCGTTATGATGATGACGGGGAGACCCGGCAGCGACTCGTGCAGACGCCGCATGACCGACAGGCCGTCCATGTCGGGCAATCGCAAATCGAGCAGGACCAGATCGATTCCGCCCTGCCGCAGCGCCGTTTCCGCCGATTGGCCGTCTTCGGCCTCGGCTACGTCGTAACCGGCCTTCCGCAAGGACTCGCCCAGCGACCAACGGATAAGTTTCTCGTCGTCCACGATCAATATGCGTTCAGCCATGATTCAGGATCCCTTCGAAAATGACATGCTTTTCATTGCATCCCGTTTCGGGTGAAGCGCCCCCGATTGTCTTGAACCGGGATTGGATGCGTTTTGGCCAAGGGCGCGAGAAACGCCATGGTCCCCTGGGAAAAAACCGGAAGCGACACATCGTAAATGGCTTGATTCTTCGGGCCGGATTCACCGGCCCGACTGAATGTCACCTGTTCGTTGATGCCCATAATAAAAACATGACGTGTTATATCTGCGGTAAAGCCTGCGCCTGTTCGATTCGATTACGTATAACTCGCATCGCCGATCCTCGCATGATTGCAGGTGTCGCCCCGCCACGTCCCATTCCGGCGGCGGATATAACGAGTATACGGACAATAAGGCTGAACCGACAACCATCGTGGAAGGGTGGCTGTAAAATTCAACGCCCCAATACCTGTCGGATATCCAAGGGGTACTTGAAAGTGGTTGAGCGAAGGGATAGACTGCGCTGGGTACGAACAAGGATTTCGTAGTGTACAGAGGAGGATTGGTGCAATGAAGACAGGATGCAAGAGCAGGGTGTGGCTGGCGGTTCTTGTGGCGGTTCTCGCGGCGGGCGGCGCCATGGCGGCCACCGTGCCGGATGTGCGGGGAATGACGCAGTCGGCGGCCAACACGGCCATCACGGGAGCGGGGCTTGTGTTGGGCATGCCCGTGGGATACGGGAAAAGCGCCAACTATCCGGCGGGACAAATCTATCGGCAAAGCCCCGCGCCCGGCACGACGGTTGACGCCGGCACGGCGGTAAAAATCGTTGTTTCACAGGGAATGCCGAAACCCGAACCGGTATTTCCGTGGGGCACAAATCCGCAGACTTTATTAGAAGTAAACAGTTTCTGCGACGCGCAGCAGGCGATCATGGACAATACTTTGTTGTCGTTATTGCCGCCTGAATTCACGACCTTTTTGTCGCTTCTGGCGCCCGAAACAGGCGATTTGAACGGGACGACGTTCGTAGTCATCAAGGATCCGTATCCGGACGGCGAACTGAACTTCAATATCGGGGGAAACGGCTGGCTTGACTGCAGCCTCGACCTGATTTTGATTGAAGCGGTATTGAAGGATCAGACCTTCAATATTCCCGCCGGCGAGAAATATGCCGGGCTTACCCATGAGATGGTCTATCGGGCGCTCAACGTGAATGCCGAACAGTTCGAGCAGGATGTCGGTGCTTATTGGATGCTGCTCGGACAGCTTGCCAACGGGTTGCCGCAGGTGCTTCTCGGTCACATGATTCTGGGCGATGGCGGCGCTACGTTCAGCGAACCGGTGCCCGAGGACATCCCCTACAATCGCATTGATTCGGAAGGGTCGGCGGGTTTCATTCAGGCGTTGATGATGCTGCTGGGTTCGACGGGGTACATCAACAACGGCGTGATTGACATGAACACCTACATCCGGATGCCGGAATACTTCGCGAAAGACGGCGACGCGGACGGGGACGGCTACACGAACGAGGCGGAATTCCTCGCGAACGACAGCGATCCGGCGGCCTATGTTTTGGCCGCGTTGGATCCCGCCATCGTGCCCGATGCAGGCGATCCGCCGGTGATTACCCAGCAGCCCGCTTCCCAGACGGTCAATCCGGGCGAGCCCGTGACGTTCGGCGTGTCGGCGACCGGAACGGAGCCCCTGAGTTATCAGTGGTACAAGGACGGCCAGGAACTGCCGGGCGAAACCGCCGGCGCCTATGCGATCGCCAGCGCCATGGAATCCCTTGAAGGCGCATACCGGTGTTATGTGAGCAACGCCGCCGGTCTTGCCATTTCCGATCCGGCCCTGCTGTCGGTCAATGATCCGATCGTGATTACGGGCCATCCCCAATCCCTGACCGTCAATCCGGGCGGCAATGCCGATTTTCAGGTGGAGGCTACCGGTACGCCGCCGCTGAATTACCAATGGATGAAGGATGGAAACGCCATCAATGGCGCGACCGGCGCGGCCTTTACGGTCGTGTCGGCCCAGGAATCCGACGAGGGCGGCTATACCGTCATGATTACCAATCCGGTTGGCAGCGTGGCGTCGAATACCGCGACCTTGACGGTCAACGATGCCGTGGTCATCGTCGCGCATCCGCAGTCGCTGACATTGAATCCGGGCGCGGGCGCGACTTTCAGCGTAACCGCCGTGGGCACGCCCCCGCTCAGTTACCAATGGATGAAGAACGGCATCGCAATCGCCGGGGCGACGGACGCCTCCTATGCCATTGCATCCGTCCAGGAATCGGATGAGGGGTTGTATGCTTGCGGCGTGACCAATGAAATCGGCGGCGTGACGTCGAATGCGGCGACATTGACCGTCAACGATCCGCCGCAGGTTGTGGTACAACCGCAGTCCGTCACCGTAAATCCGGGCAAGAACGTCACATTCATCATTGCTGCGGCCGGCACGCCCCCCCTGAGTTTACAGTGGAAAAAGAACGGCGCCGACATTCCCGGCGCGACGAACGCCATCTATTCCATCGCGTCCGCGCAGCAGTCCGACGAAGGAACGTATGCGTGTTCCGTTGCGAATTCAGCGGGAAGCACGATTTCGGACGGGGCAACCTTGACCGTCAACGATCCACCGGTCATTACGGCGCAACCCGAATCGCTCACGGTCGAGGCCGGCGGATCGGCGACTTTCTCCGTTTTGGCCACGGGAACGGAACCGCTCGGCTATCAGTGGCAGAAGGGCAAGAGCGACATCGCCGGCGCCACCGATGCCAGTTACACGATTCCAAACGTCCAGGAGTCGGACGCCGGCTCGTATTTCTGCGCGGTGACCAATGTCGCCGGATCGGTTGTATCGGACGTCGCGACATTGACCGTTACGACGGCTGGCGAAGGTGAAGGCGAGGGTGAAGGTGAAGGCGAAGGCGAGGGAGAAGGCGAAGGTGAAGGCGAGGGCGAAGGTGAAGGCGAAGGTGAGGGCGAAGGTGAAGGTGAAGGTGAAGGTGAGGGCGAAGGCGAAACGCCCGAAACCGGTTGCTTTGGCAACAAGAATCTGCGCGACTTCAATGCCGCCGGTTTCTGGACGCGCGTGGCCGACGTGCTGCTGGGTGTCCTCGGACTCGGCGTAATCCAGTTTACAAAGCGGTCCGCATCATAACGAAAAGCGGCCGCGGGGCCGCGCGAAAAGGACGATGAAAGGCATCGGGCTGGACGTTGTTCGCCGTGCACGCGGTGGCAACGTCCAGCCCTTGTGTTTGACGTGCGATGAAAAAGTATCGAGGCGCGTTTAGGCCAGGAACGAGCAGATGTACTGCATAAGGCCGCTTTCGACGGCGATATCGAACGACGAATTCGCGGGGATTTCAAAGGCCGTGCCTTCGGTATACGATTTCCATTCCGACTCGCCTTTCAGGCGCACGGTGCATGCGCCCGCGATGACTTCCATTCGTTCCGCGGCGCCCGTGTTGAAATTGTACGAGCCGGGGTAGATGAGTCCGAGTGTTTTTTTGGAGCCGTCGGGAAACAGGATGGTGTGGCTGACGACTTTCCCGTCGAAATAGACGTTGGCCTTGCAGATGGCGCTGACGTTGTCGAACTTCTCTTGCATTTGCATTGCTCCTCGTGGTTTCGTCGCATTTGTTGATTTTTGATCGAATGACAGGCGGGACAGTCCGTCCCGCATAAAGCGTCAGAACAGCCCCGTGACCTTTCCGGTGCGCACGTCCACGTCGAACTTGCGGTACGCGGGATCGGACGCGGTGCCGGGCATAAGGTTGATGTCGCCGGCAACGGGCACGATCACGCCCGCGCCCTGATACAGGAGCACGTCGCGCACCGGCAGCGTCCATTCCTTCGGGCGGCCCTTTTTGTCGGGATCGTGCGACAGGCTCAGGTGCGTCTTGACCATGCAGACGCCCAGCTTGCTGATGTCGTCGTCGGCTTGGATGTCCTTGATCTTCTGCTCGGCGAGTTCGGAATAGATCACGCCGCTTGCGCCGTAGACCTCCGTGGCGATTCGGGTGATCTTGTCCTTGACGGGGGTGTCGTCCTCGTAAAGGAGGCGGAACTTCGGTTCGTCCTTGCAGGCGTCCAGGACGGCTTCCGCGAGTTCGACGGCGCCCTCGCCGCCCAGCGCCCAGTGCTTGGACACCGCCACGCGCACGCCCAGCGATTCGCACGCCTGTCGTATCACGTTTATTTCGTCGTCCGAATCCGTCTGGAAATGGTTGATGCACACAACCGGCGCGATGCGGCTTTTCTGCACGGTTTCGAGATGCGCAAACAGATTGCCGAGGCCCTTTTCGACCAGCGCCGGGTTCGACTCGCGGTAGATCCGATCGATCGGCTTGCCCGGCGCGACCCGCGGCCCGCCGCCGTGCATCTTGAGCGCACGGACCGTCGCGACCAGCACCGCGCAGTTCGGGACCAACCCGCTGTAACGGCATTTCAGGTTCCAGAATTTTTCAAAACCGATGTCCGCGCCGAAACCGCTTTCGGTCACGTGGTAATCGCCGAGTTTCAGCGCCACGCGATCCGCGACGATGGACGACTGGCCGATGGCGATGTTCGCGAAAGGCCCCGCATGCACGAGCACCGGCTGCCCCTCGATGGTCTGCATCAGGTTCGGATTCAGCGCGCGGTTCATGAGCGCCGCCATCGCGCCGTCCACCTCGAGGTCCGCCGTATAAATCGGATTGCCCCATTTGTCGAAGGCGACGACCATCTTCGCGATGCGGCGGCGCATGTCCTCCAGGTTCGTCGCAACGGCGAGAATGGCCATCAACTCCGACGACACCGTGATCTGGAATCCGCTGCGCAGCATGAATCCGTCCATCTTCCCGCCGATGCCGATCACGATTTCGCGCAGCGACTGCGCGCAGAAGTCAATGGTCCACTTGATGGCAAGATTGCGCGGATCGATGTTGAGCCGTTTCAGTTTCTTTTTCGACAGCGTTTCGTCCGTGTAATTGAACTCGTGCTGGAGACGGCTGGTCAGCGCGACCATCGCGAGGTTGTGCGCGTTGTTGACCGCGTCAATGTCGCCCGTCAATCCGAGGCTGAACTCGGCCAGCGGGATGCACTGGCTCAGCCCGCCGCCCGCCGCCGATCCCTTGATGTTGAAGGTCGGCCCGCTCGACGGCTGCCGGATCGCGCCCGTCACGCGCTTGCCGCATTTTCCCAAGCCCTGGATCAGCCCCATGGTCGTCGTGGACTTGCCCTCGCCCAACGGCGTCGGCGTGATGGCCGTCACGTCAATGTATTTGCCGTTCGGACGGTCGCGGAGCCGTTCGAGGATGCTCATGTAGTCGAGTTTGGCGACGTAATGGCCGTATGGAAGCAGTTCCATCCGCTCGACACCCATTTCCTCGCCAATCTGATAAACGGTCTTCATGTCTTTTTCGGCCGCCTCGGCGATCTGCCAGTCCGGCATCTTGGTCGGGTCGAGTGTTGCCATGTCCGCGTTCCTCCGGTTGCCGCTCAGTTCATGTTGTGTCGTTCGCAAGCATCATTGTGTTCTTCATCATGCACGTCATCGCCAATAACGATGACAATGGAGTTTATACATGCTCAGATTGGTCGTATGAGACGGCGTTCTACACGAAGTCCCGGAGGGACGCCCCGAGAATAGCCCAGGACGCCAGTCCTGGGATTTCGTGGCGGTGTCAGGGAAGTCCCGTAGGGACGTTTGAAGTCTTTGGTTCCGTCCCATACGTGTCGCTCGTCGCATTCGATCCCGTGCCGTTTTACCTTGAACGAAAATACACCATGGTCGAATATGCTTGCATGGATATGTGCCATTATACTTTTATTCACTCTGTTTCACACGTCCCTACGGGACTGTCATTTGGCTTTTTCCCGTGTCCCAGGAGTTCCTCCTGGGCTACAGTCAAACCGTCCCTACGGGACTGTCATTTGGCTTTTTCCCGTGTCCTAGGAGTTCCTCCTGGGCTACAGTCAAACCGTCCCTACGGGACTAACCTGCCCTTCGCGCGAACCCATTTGACGGGTGTGCTCATCGGTCATGCATAAAGTCCATCGGACTAAAATGCACAAACTCCATCGTCATCGTAAATGATGACGATGGCGATAACGGGTTCGAAAGATGCGGCATAATCGTTACGAATAAAATTCCATCACGCGCATTACGCCGTCGTAACCGCTTTTCGTCAGCACATCCCTCAAACAGATCAACGCCGGATGATCCTCCGGCAGAATCTGGTAATTTCGTTTCACCGATCCGATGATGAAGTCAAGGCCGCGCGGGATCGCCAAGGTCAGAAAAGCGCTTTCAAGCGGTCCCTTGACGGGAGTACCGTCCGCGCGCTTTGCGGGCAGCATCACGGTGAAATTGCTCAGGCCGACCGACGCGTGCACGCCCGCCAGTTCCGGGTCGGCGTGGACGGCGGCAATCGTGTCGAGCACCATCCTCGTGATGCCTTCCGTGTCGCTTCCGATGGGCGCAATGCCCGGATCGATTATGCAGTGCTCGTTTGGAATGCCGTGCGCGTTCGCAATCCGCACAAGCTCCTTCGCGGAAGCGTAGTTTTCTTCCGCGGTCCGGTTGGGTTTCGACGCGCCGTTTTCCTCGTGTTCGCACGACAGCAGCAGCGGCATGAACGGTTGTTCGCGGTACAGCGCGAACATCTTCGTCCGCATGAGTGAAATCGAATTGAGGATGGGCGGCTTGCCGCCGGCCCGCGCCGGATCGTACGCGCGAAGTCCCGCGGCTGCGAGATCGTAGTCCGGCGTGTCGATCGAAAGCGGCTTCGCGGTCACACCCTGGATCGTGCGGACCATGTCCGCCATAAACTCCGGCGAACGCAGGCCGACGTTCACGTCAATCCAACTCGCGCCGCCCGCGTCCTGCGCACGCGCGAGTTCCTTCAACCCTTCGATGTCGTTCGCCTCGTACAGTTTCTTCGTCGAGGGCACCGAGTCGTTGATAGACTCGCCGATAATCGTCAATCCTTCGATGGCCATGACCGCTCCTCTCCGTATCAGACAGTTGCGTGCAATCTACGATCCGCACTCCGCCGCCGTCAACTCCGCCGCCGGTTTTTCGCGCAATCCTTCGACAACAGCCGGCAAAACCTTGTGATCCAGGCCGAACAACATCAGGTGCACGCCCGACACACCGGGGATCGCGCGGACTTCCGCGATCATCTCGCGCGCCAGCGCGACGCCTTCCTGCACGATGTCCTGCGTTTGGGCAAACCGTTCCGTAATGTGTTTCGGCACGCGAATGCCCGGAACGCCCGGCATCATCTCGAAGGCCTTCTTCGATATAATCACCGGCAGCCCCGCCAGAATGAACACGTCGTTGTCAATGCCTTCCTCGTGCACGCGGCGCATGAATTCCCTGAACGTCGCCAGATCGAGGATCACCTGCGTCTGGATGAAATCCACGCCCGCCGCCACTTTCTGCTTGAGACGGCGGATGGGCACGTTCCACGGCGTCGTGAACGGGTTGATCGCGCCGGCGATGAACGGTTTCGGCGGATCCTTCATCGTGTCGCCCGTGAAAAAGATGACGCCTTTCTCGCGTAAGTAACGGGCCTCATAAATCATCAGCGCCGAATCCATGTCGTAAACCTGTTTCACGCCCGGATCGCCCTGGTAATAGTCGCCGGTGATGCACAGCGAGTTGTGGACGCCGTTCATCTTGTTCGTGATCAATTCCGAGATGAACGCCGTCTTCGTCAAGTCGCGGCAGACGGACTGGCAGATCGGCTCGACGCCGCATTTCACGATTTGCGCCGAGGCGATGGCCGAAGGCATCGAGGGCTTGCCGTTGAGGTAGGCCGTCGCGTTCAGCGCGTCGAAATGGTCCCGCAACAACTCGGCCTGCTTTTGCACTTTTTCGGGTTCGGCGCCGCGCGGCGAACGGATTTCGGACGTAAACACGAACTGCCCCGCGCGCAGTTTGCGTTCCAACCGCGAGGCCGTTTGCGGCGGCTGTTGCTTGCGGTTCGTGCCCAGATCGAGATACGGGATCGGTGTCCGGGCGGGCAGATCCTTGCCCGTAAAATAGTTCATGTACGAGGACGTGAAGAACAGTTTCGGGTCCGGCGACCGCAGCAGCGGCGGCGTGGACGTGCCGTTCTTGTCGGTCAGTTGGTGGATGCGCGCCCAGACGCAGGGGCGATCCGGAAACACTTCGCAATGCTCGTCCATCGAACCGCCGCACGGACCGTTGCGGACCTGTCGCGGACAGGCCATCGGACATTGCGTGTAGCCGGTATGGCTCAGCACGCACTGCCCGCAGTGATGACAGTCGAACAATACGCCCTTGGCGAAGTTCTCCGTCCTTGTCAAAAGCCTTGCCAGGAAATTCATGACTACGTCTCCCTGATGACCAGTTCCGGCTGAACCACGTATTGCCGCATTTCGTTTCGACCGAGGCCGCCGGTCAGCATTCCGGCCAGATGATCGGCCATTTCCTCGTTGTGCGGATCCACGGACGTCAGCGCCGGCGTAAAGTAGCGCGCCAAGGCCGTATTGCCGTAACTGGCGAAGCACACCTCGCCGGGGACGGCCACGCCTTCCTCGCGCAAGCGGCCAATCGCCTGAATCGCGCTGATGTCGTCGCAGCAGAACACGCCCGTGATGCCGTTCGCGCGAATCGCGTCCGCGCTAACCCGCGACACGTTGTCGAAGATCGGCGGTTCCAAGTCCGGCTGCCTGCGCCGCAGGACCATCCGGTATGTCTCGGTCATCAATTCAAGGACCATGTTCCGGCCCGTCCATCCTTCATTCATAACAAACGCCACCGCCCCCGATTTTCTGTCCAAAAGATAATTCAACGCACGGACGACCCCCAGGTCGTAACTCTGTACAACAAAGGGAAAGTCCCGGTATGTCATCGTGTGATCGAGCAGAACCACCGGCGCGTCCGAGGGCGACAAACGCGAATAGAAATCCCAGGTCCGCGACTCGTCGAGCGTCGGGATCACCACAACCGCCTCGTAACGTTCCACCTGCATTCGCGCCACCAGCCGGACTTCCTCTTCCCAGTTGTTGTAACTGTAAAAGCGCCGCACTTCGCGTCCATGGACGGCCGCATGGGCGGACACTTTCGATAGCAGATCGTCGTACTGGATCGAAACAAACGGAATCACGACCCCCCAAATCCGCTCTTTTGGGCCGTGCTCGGCGACGAAGGTTCCCTTGCCGGCCCGCTGAATCACCAATCCGTCCTGTTCGAGAATGTTGAGAACGCGCTTGGCCGTTTCCCGTGCAACCCCATGTTTTCGTTGGATTTGCGTGATGGAATCCAGCCGGTCGCCCGGCTGGAGGCGACGGTGCAGAATGTCGTCGCGATACCGCTCGACAAGCAGTTCATACAACGGCGATGCCGATTGGAGGCCTTTGTCCATAAGCCCGGTTCCAGATGGACCTCAGAGATTCACATCACATCACATCACTCTTATTCTACCCGACTCCGATGCCCATGTCAATAATTTTCTTCATATCCCTTCCCCATAAGAGCCGTGCGGGTATGGAACTTTTCAAACGGCATGGTGCATTGATTAGAAAAAGGCCATGGATGCCTGTTCACATTCGGGACATTTTCGATGAAAATTCTTGTTGCACGAAGGGTAATGGTTTTTTCTTGTATTGCGTTTTCCGTGTTTGCAGGATTGAACTTGGCGCTTGCGGCCGATCGCTTGACGATAGACGACGATTTCGCGGATGGCGCGCTGAACGCCAGTCTTTGGAGCGTTACGCAGTCTGGTCCGATGGCCGTGTCGGAAATCAAGGGCGCGATTGCGGCCGTCACACCGGGTAATGAGCAAGCCAAGGGACGGCTCGCACTGGCCACGGCGGTTCACGGGAATCTGTCGGTTGAAATCGAGTACGACGCCAAATCGTATGCCGGCGGCGCCGACGGCCGTATTTTGCTCCAGGTGCAGGGGCCGTCATCCTATGCTTCGGTTTATTACCACCGGTTCGACATGGACCGGTGCGAGGCCGTTTTCGGCGGCACGTTGTCGGGCGGCGCCTCCATCTATGCCTATCGCGAACAGGTGCCCAACAAGGGCAAGTTGCGGATCGCCCGGACCGGTTCGACATTTACGGCCGCCTACTGGCAAAGCGGGTCATGGCGGACCATCGGGACGCGCGATGGATTCACCGACGATGCCGTCATCCGTATCCAATTTCAAAGCACTTCGGCGAATCCCGCGTTTGATTTTCGCGTGACGCGGTTCCACCTCGATGCGGACAGCGCATCCGCGCCGCTGGCGATTTCGGCGCACCCCGAAAGTTGCAACCGGTATGCCGACGAGGGGCCAATCACCTTGAAGGCGGCCGCGACCGGCGGATTCGGTCCCATCAAATACGAATGGTTCCATGATCCCGGATCGGGGCCTGTGCCGGCGGGCACGGGCGATACGCTTACGATCGCGAAGCCTGCCGCGGGGACTTCCGGGAAGTATGTCTGTAAAATATCGGACGCCACCACATCCCTCGAAAGCAAGCCGGCCGTGGTTCGCGTCGGCGAACGGATTCAGTTCACGCAACATCCGACGGGCGGACGCCGTTACGCAGGGGACGGCGCGTTGACGCTGACCGCCGCCGCCAAGGGCGGCGTGGGCCCGTTGTCCTACGCGTGGCGTCATGAAACCGGCGGCGGGACGAAGACGGTTTCGACTGTTGCCTCCTGCACCATCTCCGCGCCCACGGTCGCGCATTCCGGCAAATATTGGTGCGAAGCCACCGACGGACGCGACACGGTCAAGTCCAATGTAGCCGAATGGATCGTGGCGGAACGTCCGGGATTTCAAGAGCATCCCGCTCCCGTCAGGCAATACATGGATGGCGGTCCGTTGACCTTGCAGGCGAAGGCCATAGGCGGGCTGGGGATCGTTTCGTACCGGTGGTTCAAGAAAGGCGTGGATGCGCCCGTTTCGACGGATGCGGCATTCACGATACAGACGCCGACGGCGGCGGATGCGGGTTTTTACCGGTGCGAGGTGCGCGACGAACGCGAAACCGTCCAATCCACGGAGATTGAAGTGGTCCTCGCCGACCACTTGGTTTTTGAACAACAACCCGCCAGTGTGCGGCGTTACGTTGACGCGGGCCCCCTGATCTTGCAAGCCGTGGCGAAGGGCGGCTTGGGGCCGGTCGCGTACCAATGGTTTGTCCAAGGCAAGGACGCGCCTGTTTCGACCGAGAATCCCTTTACAATTGCCGCGCCCGTCCCTGCGGATTCGGGCGTTTACTGGTGTGAAGCGCGCGACGAACGCGAAACCGTGCGATCGAACACGGCGGCGATTACCGTCGCGGAACGCCTCGTTTTCCAGCAACATCCCGCGCCGGCTACCGTACCGCAGGAAACCCCGTTGACCTTGCAGGCCGCCACGACGGGCGGACTCGGCCCCGTTTCATATCGCTGGTTCATGCAAGGCAAGGAAACGCCCGTTTCGACGGCGAATCCCTGGGTGTTGGCCGCGCCCATGCCTTCGGATTCCGGCGTCTACTGGTGCGAAGCCCAAGACGAATGCGAGACTGTCCGGTCGAACACCGCCGCTATCCTCGTCGAGCCGAAACCCGTTGCGCCCAATGCCGCCGCGCTCCCGGCGGAACCGAAGCCTTGATCCATGCCGTCAACGTGGGATCGGCGCGCGTGGTCAAGGTGGACGAAGTGGACTTTTCCCGAAAGGGAAAAACTTCATTTCGTCCACGAAATAAGCCAAGAGCCGTATCTAATTCAGTTCTGACGTTCGCGCCGTGGAAGCAGGCTTCGGGAAATCGTATACTTTTCGCGTTGTAATGGAGTTGCGAGGAGTCGAGCCATGGTGAAGTTGGGTTGGCATAGTCTAGGGACGTCTTTCGATTGTCCGTGTGGTATTCGGCACGAGTTGCCGATCGAAGCGTGTTATCTGGGTGAAGGCGCGGCGGCGCGTCTGGCGGCGTTCGCGCGTGAAAAGTGCGGCAAAACGTGCCTGATCGTATCGGACGCGAACACGCGCCACGCCGGCGGCGAGCGGCTGTTGTCGGAGTTGTCCGGAGCGGGCAAGACATGCACGGAGCATGTTTTCGGTTCGGACCCGTTCGAGGCGACGGAAGAGTTGGGCGAGGTTGTCGCGCGGGCGGGCATGGACGCGGATTTCTTCGTGGGGCTTGGTTCGGGAACCCTGTGCGATTTGGCGAAATACGCGGGGCATAAACTCAAACGGCCCACGCTGCTGTATGCTACGGCCGCTTCAATGAACGGTTACACGTCCTCGATTGTCGCGATGAAGATCCGCGGTCTGAAACGGACGAGTCCCGTGCAGCCGGCGCTGGGGGTATTTGCCGACCCGGACGTGGTCGCGACGGCGCCGATCAAGATGGCGGCGGCTGGCGTGGGGGATTTCCTGTCCAAAAACTCGTCGTCGTCGGATTGGTACGCGGCGCATTTTCTGCGCGATGAATACTATTGTTCGCGTCCGGGCGATTTTTTCGAGGGCACGCAGGAGAAACTGCTCGAGGCGGCGCCCCGCGTGGCGCGGCGTGACCCGGAAGCCGTCGGTATTGTGCTTGAAGCGCTGTTGCTGGCGGGATTCTCGATGGTGGTGGCGGGATCGTCCGCGCCGGCATCGGGCGGCGAGCATCTGATTTCGCATTACCTCGACATGAAGCACGCAACGAAGAAGACTCCGAACGATTTGCACGGCGCGCAGGTCGGCGTAGCGACCGTGTACACGCTGGAACTGTGGGAAAAGGTACTGGCGCTGGATCCGGCGCGAATCGATCCGGAGGCGCTGGCCGGTGCGCATCCCGACGACGAAACGATTCACCGGTGGATTGACGCGGATTGGGGTTCGGTTGGGCCGGAAGTCTGGGCGCAATGGCAGCAGAAGACGCGCGACCGCGAGGGGCTTCGCCGCGAGATCGAACGGTTCCGCGACGGTCTTCCCGCGTTGCGCGACGCACTGAAGAAGGAATTGCTGCCATCGGCGACAGTCGCGGAAGCGATCCGGGCGTCGGGCGGCGCCGTTGACGCCGAAGGCCTGTTGGCGCCCGTCGAGGAGTACCGCAACGCGCAACGTTTCGCGCGCTACCTGCGCAACCGGTTCACGATTCTCGATCTGGCGGCGGAACTCGGCGTGACATGATGGGCGCGTGGACCGGCTGCCTGATTGTCTTATGCGGGCAGGCGCTGTCCATGGAGGAAAAGTCCCTGATTGATACCGCGTGGACGGCGATCCTTGCCCATGAACATTACGTCCGGCAACATCGCGGTTATCTTGCCTATCTCGACACGCATGCGGATATCGCGTCCGCCGAGGAAGCATGGATCGCAATCCAGAATCCGGGCGAATTCCGGGCGGAGTTGAAAATCTTTGAAGAGGCGATTCTGGGGGACGAAACCGTTCGCCGGACATGGGACCGCTACACAGAGACGCTCGTGCGGGACGACATATTACGCGCGAAAGAAGATGCCTGGTGCCGGGCGGTCCTGGCTTCGGAGATCGTCCGGACCCACGGCTGTGCGGGGGTGTTCTGGCTTCAATCCCATGCGGGGGACGCGCTTCGTTTTTTCGAAAACCCGGCCCGGCCGGTTTCAGTGCCGGAACTGTTCTATCCCCTGCGAACTTGGCTTGCCGGGCATCCGCGCGTGCGCGATGAGTGGCGCGATGCGTTTCGGAAACTGTACGAATGCACCGCTGCCCACGATTCCGTTTTCCCGTGGTGGAACATGGGTGCGCCCGAATATCAACAACTTTTCGCTCGTCTTGCGCGGCGCCCGTCCGATTTCTGGGCATGGCGGCGGCAGGCGCTGGCGTGGGCCGTCGAACCCCGGGCGCGCGACTGGGCGCGCTACTGGCGCGGATGCGTCCGCCGCGACCCGGTGCTGTCGGATCGGTATGCGGCCTATGTGTTGTTTCTGCGCGAACGTCCTGCATGGAGGGACGCGGCGGATCGGGCATGGGAAGCGAAATTTGGCCCCGTGCCCGCGTGGCCGCCCGTCGGCGATCCGCCGGCATTGGAACCCGTTGAATCTCCTAAGCGGCCTGTTGTTCCGCGGAAGGAACCCGATTCCGGTCCGCCGCATCGGCCCGACAAACCCGGGGTGACCATGCCGTCCATGCCGTCCATGCCCGAAAAGCCAAAACTGAAAGAACCCGCTGATTCGCGTTTCAAACGCCAGGAGTTTGAAACGCCCCGTCCAGCCGCCCCACAATAACCGTTTGCGGGAATCCGTTGCAGGCCCGCCGGAGTGCAGGAAATGCGTGGAGGAAAAGCCGTTCGTTGGTTGGTTGGGATTGGCTGCTTGGCGCTGGCCTTGCCGGTATACGGCGAAGTGCGCGTCGGCATTGTGCAGGACGGAGCATGGCCCGACGGCGACGAAGTTCGCGCCGTCTTTCAGCGCGAGATAGAATATCTCAATAAAAAGGAATTTGGCGTCGTTTGCCCTGCCGAATGCTATGTTGTCGCGGATGGGACATGGGACGGCGTGGACGCGGCGCTGAACAAGGCTTTCGCAAATCCGTCCGTTGACATCGTGATAGCGCTGGGTCCGATTGGGTCGGCCAATGTGTGCCGGCGGACGATGCTTTCCAAACCGGCGATTGCTCCGATGGTTATGGATGCCGAAGCACAGGGCATTGCCATTGTGGACGGCGCCAGCGGCAAACCCAATCTCATGTTCATGGCATCGCCCGCGCCGTTCAAACGCGACCTGAAAGCCTTTCGCGAACTGACGCCGTATCGGCGCGTGGCCATCCTTGGAAGCCGGTTGCTGTTCGATGCCGTTCCCGTGTTGCGCGACGGCTGTCTTGCCGCGGCGGAATCCCTGGGCGTTGCGGCGGACATCGTGCCCGTAAATGATTCGATTCCCGAAGCGGTCGCGGCCCTTCCGTCCGGCGTGGACGCCGTGTATATCGGCCCGCTGCTTCAACTGTCCGGCGACGCCGTTGAACAACTGGCGCGATGGCTCATGGATCGCAAACTGCCGAGTTTTTCCTTTGCCGGACGTGGGGACGTTGAGCGCGGCATTCTTGCGAGCGTGAATCCGCCACTGGACACGGTGCGCCTCGCCCGCCGCGCGGCGCTACACATTCAACGGCTACAGATGGGCGAATCGGCGGAAAAACTGCCGGTGTTGTTCACGCGTGACGAGAAATTGACTGTCAACATGGCCACGGCGCGCGCCATTGAAGCGGCCCTTCCCCGGGCGATTCTCATCGAGGCGGAACTTCTGAACGAACAGGCCGCCAACGTTGATCGTCGCGTCAATTTGTCCGAAGCGGTTGCCGGCGCGCTGGCGTCCAATCTCGAAATCGAGGCGGGCGCGCACAAAGTCGCCGCGGGCAGGGAAAACATCCGCGACGCGCGATCGAAGTTGTTGCCAAAAATTGAGGCGGATTTGGCCGATGTGCGGCTCGACAAGGATCGCGCCGCCGCCAGCGCCGGCATGTTTCCGGAGCGGTCGCTCACGGCGACCCTGTCGTTTACGCAGGTTATCTTCGCCGAGCAGGCATGGGCGAATCTCGACGCGCAGAAACTCCTGCAGAAAGCGCGCGAATTCGAATATGAACGCGCGAAACTCGACCTGGCGCTCGAAGCCGCGAAGGCGTATTTGAATGTATTGCGGGCGAAGACCGGCGAACGGATTCGCAAGGGCATTCTGCGGATGTCGCGTTCGCACCTTGAACTGGCCCGCGTGCGCAAGGCGGCCGGCGTCGGAAATCCAATAGAACTGTTCCGCTGGGAAAATGAGATAGCAAAAGCCAAGAAAGCCGTCATCGAATCCGAGGCGTTGCGGCAGGCCGCCGAACTTGCACTTAATCGCCTGCTGCATCGTCCGCTCGAGGAGACTTTTCTGACCGAGGACGTTAGCCCGGACGACACGCGGCTTGCGGGCGGGAACAGTCCGTTGGCGCGTTACCTTGCGGACGACCGCACTTTTGCGGCGTTCCGCGATTTTTTGGCCCGGGAAGGTCTCGCGGCATCGCCGGAACTGCACCAAATGGACGCGGGCATCGCGGCGCAGAAACGCGGACTCCTCTCGGCCCGGCGCGCCTATTTCATGCCCGTTATCGGCCTGCACGGCGAAGCCGGACGCATTCTCGAAGAGGACGGCGAAGGCGTCAAACCGCATTTTCCGTTGTCGTTGTTCCTGAAATATCCGGATGAAAAAGAATGGGATCTTGGAATCAAGGCGTCGTTGCCCCTCTATGCCGGTGGCGCGCGCAAGGCGGCCGTGGGCAAGGCCCGGGAAACGCTCGCGCAACTGACGATCGATCGCGAGGCCATCGCCGAAAAAATCGAGCAGCGCATTCGATCCCATGCCATTGCGGCGCGTGCCGGAAACGAAAACATCGAACAGACCCGCGCCGCCGCCGAGGCTGCGCACAAGGCCCTCGATCTGGCGGCGGACGCCTACGCACAGGGCGTGGCGTCTCTCGTCGAACTGATAGACGCGCAAACCGCGGCCAACGTATCGGACGATCTGGCCGCCAATGCCGTCTTTGACTTCCTGATCAGCGTCATGGAAGTCCAGCGCGCCGCCAACGCGTTCGTGTTCTTCATGACCGACGAGGACCGTCAGGCGTGGCGCGAACGCCTCGAAGCCTATGTCGCGGAACGAGAGACAGCGGGGCGCTGATCGACTATGGACCCACGCGAGCGGGAACTATGGAAAAGCATCGCCGACGCGGCGGGACTGGTGGGCCAACTCGGCGCTTCGATAGCGGCGCCGATAGTCCTCTGCGCGGTCGCGGGCGTATATCTTGACCGATGGCTTGGCGCGCGCGGCATCGCGACATTCGGGATGATTGTCCTTGGACTTGCCGCGGCCGGCTATTCGGGATACCGGATGATCGCCGCCGTATTGCGCGACAAGCGTGGTCCGTGATTTCGGCAATACATGCTGACATGAGAGTACCGAATTCTCGAACTTTGTTACAGGCTGCAATTACCCGAAAAGTGTTGTTTTTCCGGTTGAACGGATTACAGAATCGTATTGAAGCATTGAATGTGGAGTCCCAACAGGAGCAGAAACAAGGGCAAGTGTGTGGGACAGGCTGTCCAGCCTGTCCGTCCACGGACATGGCGGGGCTTCGGAAAAGACAGACCGGACAGTTTGTCCTGCGTTCCGCACCCGAAAGACTCCCTATGCGCGTTCAGGGCAGGTGAATACAAACAAGAACTCGGTACTCTCAATCTGTTGAAAGCCTTGGATTTTTCCCATGGTCGTTATGGACTGGATGGACACAATAAAAAGTCCACCATGTCCTCATTGCCCATAAACTGGACTGACGAGTTTTTTTAGGACAACGATGGTTATGCTTATGATGACGTGCTTGTTGCTTTTCCAATCGGCGGGCGCCGGTTTCGCCGAAGAAGCCATACTGCCGCATGGGAACGCCGCCCCGGCCCTTGCCGCCCGCCACTTCCCGGATCGCGTACATGAGTTTGTGTGGCGGAACTGGACCGTCGTGGCCCCGGACAAATTGGCCCGGCTCCTCGGCGCTTCCGTCGGAGACATCACGGCGCTGGCCGTGTCCATGGGCTTGCCTCCCGACCCCGCTGTCTCGCCGGAAATGCAGACGCGGGGGTATATCGCCCTTATCCGGCGCAACTGGCATCTTCTGCCCTACGAACAGTTGCTTGAACTACTCGACATGACACCGGAACGCCTGTCGGTCATGCTGCGGGAGGAGGACTTCCTATGGATCAAATTGGGCCGCGTCAAACCCGCATGCAAACCGATCCGTTATCAAGCGCCAGACGAAGCCACGCAATGCCGGGCGGCGGAAATACGCCGCGTGGTCGAGGAAGATTTCGGCGAGGCGATTCGCGGTCCAGCGGAGCCGCGCTTCGATTTTGTTCGGCAACTGAGAAATTCAGGGACAGACACCGAATTTCCGGGAAATTCGGTGTCTGTCCCTGAATTTCTGCGGCTTGTGTATTCCTATGTTGCGGTATACGGCGATCCGCTGATGAACCCCGGATTGAATCCCTATCCCGACGGCCTGTTGCAGCGGCTTGCCGCGGCAGGGATCAACGGCGTCTGGATCCATGTTCTTCTGCGCGACCTTGCGCCGGGCGGCGCGGTGTTTCCCGAGTTTGGGGCCGGGCACGAGGAGCGGCTGGCGAATCTCCGGGCGCTGGTCGAACGGGCCGGGAAATTCGGCATCGGCGTATACCTCTACATCAACGAGCCGCGCGCAATGCCCGATTCCTTCTTCAAGGACCACGCCGAACTGCGCGGTGTCCGGGAAGCGGAACTGACGGCGCTGTGCACCTCGCATCCGGCGGTGCGTCAGTGGATGGGCGATGCGCTGGCCCATGTTTTCCGTGAAGCGCCGGGATTGGGCGGCGTCTACGCGATCACGGCATCGGAAAACCTGACCAACTGCGCGTCGCACGGCGACTGGCGATCCTGCGATCGCTGCAAGGATCGCACCGATGCGGACATCCTGGCCGAAGTGGTCGAAACCATCGAGGCCGGTGTGCATCGTGGCCATGGCGGGGCCCATGTGCTTGTGTCGGATTGGGGATGGCGCGGTCACGGCGATGCGCGGGACATCATTCCGCGCCTACCGAAATCCGTGTATCTGATGTCGGTGAGCGAATGGAGCCTGCCCATTGAACGCGGCGGGATCAAGAGCGCTGTCGGCGAGTATTCCATTTCGTCCGTCGGGCCGGGACCCCGCGCGTTGCTGCACTGGAAGACCGCCCAGGAGGCCGGACTGAAAACGGGCACGGAAATCCAATTCAACAATACCTGCGAAATCGCCAGCATTCCGTATTTGCCCGTGATGGATCTGGTTGCCGAGCATTGCTGCAATCTGCGCGCACAGGCCCAACTTAGCGCGATGCTGATCGGCTGGACGATGGGCGGCTATCCTTCGCCGAATTTCCAACTTGCCCGGCGGTTGAGCCTGATGCCCGTTCCAGACGCCGCCCAGGCGCTGGACGAACTGGCGCGGGATCGTTTCGGCACGGAGGGCGCCCCGCATGCGCGCAAGGCATGGACGATTTTGAGCGACGCCTTTCGGCAGTATCCGTTCCACATCAGTGTGGTCTATACCTCGCCGGTCCAATGGGGAGCGGCCAATCCGTTATACGCCGAAAGAACCGGTTACTCGGCCACGATGTGGGGGATTCCCTACGACGACCTTGACGGTTGGCGCGGTCCTTATCCGCCGGACGTGTTTGCGGCGCAGTTTGAAAAAGTCGCCGAAGGGTGGCGGAGGGGGATGGTGGAATTGCAGGCGGCTATGGAAAAAACACCGCCCGAGAAGCGTAATGAGGCCGAATCGGATTTGCGGCTGGCGCGAGCGGCGGGCATCCATTTTCAGTCCGTGGCCAACCAGGCGCGGTTCGTCTTCGCACGTAACGCGCTGGCCGATCCCAAGACCCCCGACGACGATCGCCTGCGGTTGAAAACCGAAATCAGGCAATGCCTGGAATCCGAGATCGATTTGGCCCGCCAACTTTTTGCGCTTGCACAAAAAGACTCGCGCATCGGCTTCGAGCCCTCCTGCCATTATTTCTACCTGCCGCTCGATCTCGTCGAGAAAGTTGTCAACTGCCGCTGGCTGATCGCGCATTTTGGCGATTAGCCGCGTATCTTCGCGAAATAGGCGGTCAGGCGCCGGTTTGGCAACCCGGCGTTTGAAAAGCCGCGCACCGGTTGCTACCATGCGGCGCATGAGTGCTCTTGCGTACACAAGCGAGAAACAGGGCGATCCCTGGCGCATCGTGCCCGATTTGCTGGCAAGCCGCGGGCTTCTTCGCGACGTGGTGTGGCGCGAATTGCGCGCGCGCTACCGCAACGCGATGATGGGGTTCCTGTGGGCGGTGGTGCAGCCGGTCCTGATGATGGCCATTCTCCTGTTTGTGTTCGGTTATCTTCTCGGCGACATCATGCAGGCCCGCGGACTGCGCAGCGAGCGGCCCTCGGCGGTGTTTCTGCTGTGCGGGCTGGTGCCGTGGCAGTTTCTGGCGGTTGCGCTGGCCTGCGGCACGCATTCGCTCATCGAAAGCCAGGAACTGATCAAGAAAGTCTACTTTCCGCGCGAGATCATCCCGCTGGCGGCCGTCGTCAATTGTCTGGTGAATTTTTTTGTTGGATTTGTGACGCTGCTTGTTTTCATTATTGTGCGTGACGGTGTTTTAGCGTTGGGCGCGGGGCTTTTTTGCGTGCCGTTTATTTTCGCGATTCAATTCATGCTGGTCCTTGGGCTTGCCCTGCTGCTGTCGGCGCTGAACGTCCATTACCGGGACGTTGGCTACATGGTGGATGTTGTTCTCGCGTTTGGCTTTTACGCGACACCGATTTTTTATCCGTTGGGCATGGTGTCGTCCCGGCTTGACGGTTTCCTGTTCAACCTGTACATGCTCAATCCGATGGCGAATCTCGTCACGGCGTACCGGCAGGCCCTGCTGGACAATGTGTTTCCGGAACCCATGCTGCTGTTGCGGCCCCTTGTTGTTGCCGTCCTCTGCCTGCTGATCGGCGCCGTCGTGTTCCGGCGCAACGCCCCAACCCTTGCGGATTACTTGTGATGCCGTTGATCGAAGTCGAGAACGTCGGAAAGTCATTTCGCGCGCGGGGCGGACCGGGCATGTTGCTGGCGCGCGGCGGATTCGTCAATCTCTTTCGCCGCCGCCGTTCGGAAACGATTACCGCGCTGCAAGATATTTCGTTCACCGTGGAACCCGGCGAGGCTGTGGGCATCATCGGCGCAAACGGCAGCGGCAAGAGCACACTGCTCAAACTGCTGGCCGGCGTGACCGTTCCGACGACCGGCCGCGTCAACGTATACGGCCGCGTCGCGTCCCTGTTGGAATTGGGCGCGGGATTCCACCCGCTGCTCACGGGCCGCGAGAACGTGTATCTCAATGCGCGCATCCTCGGCGTGGGGCCCGCGCAGGTCAACCGCGTCTTCGACGAGATTGTCGCCTTCTCCGGCATTGGGGAATTTCTCGACAATCCCGTGAACACCTATTCGAGCGGGATGTTCGTGCGGCTCGGATTCGCCGTAGCGGTGCATACCGATCCCGACGTGTTTCTCGTGGACGAGGTCCTTTCCGTCGGCGACGAGGAATTTCAGCGCAAATGCCGGACGCGCATCGGCGAACTGCGCGAACAGGGCAAGACCATCGTGTTCGTTTCGCACGATCTCGGCATCGTGAACTCGTTGTGCAACCGCGTCGTGCTGCTGAGCAAGGGCCGGATGATTGTGCGCGAATCGCCCAAGGCGACGATTGATTTTTATCTGCGCCAGATCGGTCGTGACATCGGCATCCACACCTTCCGCGGGGATTCGCTCGAGGCGATTCAATGCCATGGGCGGGTGTCCGTTTTTCAGGATCAGCGCGAAATCAGCGCGCCCAGCGGGTTTCAGATGCAGATCGAATCCATGGGACAATGGCATCTGTCGTCCGGCGGCGACTGGATCGTTGATCGGCGCGAGCCGAGCCGCTGCGTGGCCCACGGGCGCATGGCGCGCCTTCCCGTGACCCTGCATTGGGACCTCCGCATCGAGGACAGCCGGCTCGTTTGGAACGCCGCGATGGAGTGCGATCGCGACGTGGACATACCGTCCCTGGCGCTGAACTGTCTTCTGCCGCCCGCGCACACGCGATGGATGTACAACGGCGTAATGGGCCTGTTTCCGAACATCCTGCCGGGCGACCTTGGCTGGACAAGCGCCGTGCCTTCCGACATGAGTTGCCGGGAAGCCGCCGTGCTGCCGCCGGAAAACAGCCCGCTGCGGCCCGTTCTGGCCCGCTTGGACAGCCCCCTGCCCTACTTTTGCCTGAATCTGAGCAATACCGACTATGTGACCGGCGCGCGGGCCCTTCAAGCCCAAGCAACCCTGCCCGGTACGGCGGCCACGTTTGCCGCAGGCCGCCATGAATTGTTGACGCTCACGCTGGACTTCGGCCAGACCGCCGACACGATAGGTGAATGGGTTGACGCGCGGCTTGCCCAGCGGACGATCGTCCAAGGTCCCCTGAAGGCACGTTTCGACGCCGGCCGGATTCGCATCGCCCACGACGGGGAAGAACTCACGGCGTTCCTGCATTTTTATGCCTCGATGCTTTTCGGGGCCATGTGGAACGATAGCACGGCGCTGCATTGGCATTCCCCCCGGCGGACCGGCCAGCGCATCGAGGTGACGGGTGAATCGCGCCGTTTCCCCTACCGCCAGACGTGGGAAATCGAAGCGGCGCCGGAAGGCGTGGCGGTGCGCATCATCCTGCATGTGGACGAACCCATGGACGTGGACGAATATCACGCCAGCATCGTGCTGCGCCCCGAATATTCGCACTGGGAAACCGATCACGAAAGCGGGGCCTACCCCGATTTTGTACAAGGGCTGGCCGACTGGCGCCACGCCAACCGGATCTATGCGCCGGGCCGCCAAGCGACCGCCTTGAGTTCTTCGCTGCCTTCGATTACGCTTGCAACGACAACGGATGAAACGGCTTTTCACATGACGGCCATCAACACCGGCTACCATGAGAATGCGCGGGTCTTGCAGGCCCTTCACAGTCCCGGCGGCGGCCAGATGCACTTCGACAAAGGCGACCGTGTCTATTTCGAGGGCCTGATTACTGTCAATCCGAACCGGCGGGCAACCGCCCCGAGTGCCGAAACATGACGTTCAAAAAGACGAAAAAACGAGTCCTGACGCGCCGCGGCGTGATGTGGCTGGGCCAAACCTGCAACCAACGCTGCTACTTCTGCTACTTTGTCGCGCACATCACCAACTGCGACGACAAGATGCACGATTTCATGGCGCTGGACAAGGCGAAACGGATTTGCAAAACCCTGCGGGACTACTACGGCAACACCGCGATAGATATCCAAGGCGGCGAACCGACCATCTACCCCGATATCTTCGAGTTGATCCGCTATTGCCGCGACATCGGCCTGTACCCGACGCTCATCACCAACGGCCTAATCCTCGGCCGGCCGGGCGCGATCGAAAAATACCGGGACGCCGGCCTTCGCGATTTCCTCGTCAGCCTCCACGGGCATGAAACGATCCACGACGAGGTCGTCGGCGTGGACGGCGCCTACGCCAAAATCCTCGCCGCCATCGGGCGCATGCGCGAAACGGGCGTTCCGTTCCGGTTCAACTGCACCATGTCGAAACCGGTCATTCCCGTCATTCCGAAGATTGCGGAGAAGGCCGTCGAATACGGCGCCTACGCCGTCAACTACATTGCGTTCAACCCGTTCGGCAACCAGGAACAGGGCCGCCGCACCCGCGAAAACGTCGGCCGCTACTCGGACATCAAGCCCTATCTGGCCGAGGCGATCGACCGGCTCGAAGAGGCCGGCATCGAAACCAACGTCCGTTACCTCCCGCTGTGTATGGCCGAACCGCGCCACCGCAAGAATTTCTACAACTACCAGCAACTTTCCTACGACACGCACGAATGGGATTTCGCCAGCTGGCTATGGACCATGATGGCGCCCCAGATGATGAAGGAAGGCGGCGTCGCCCCCGTGTTCCCCATCGGCTTCGGCGCGCGCAAGATTTACACCTGCAACGGGATCGTCCTGCGCGACCGCTACGAGGCGGGCGATGTGAAAACGCGATTCAAGTACGCCGTCCAACGAACCGTCGCGCGCGCCGACCAAGCGCTCCGCGGCAAGGAGGCGCTCTGCCGCAAGGAGGCCCGCGAACGCGCCGCCAACGAATGCCGGTATCAATATCATGAAGCCTGCCGGTCGTGCCATGCCCGAAACATCTGCGACGGATTCCACGGCGACTACGTCGAAATGTTCGGTTCGGCCGAGGCCGCGCCCATTGACGACATCCCCCTTACCGACGATCCCACCTTCTTTATCCGCGAACAGGAAAAAACCGTCGAGCCCGAAGACGAAGCCTGGGCGCTCTAACGGGTTTTTACCCACTCATACGCTCTGCGAAAAGTACCCCAGACGCCGTGGGCGCGATAGACTCTGGCCAAACGGGCTGGAAGATTGCGAACACCCCCTTGTTGCCGCGAAATAAGACGTTCCTGTTCTTTCTGTTCACGGTCCAGCACGGATCGTCGGATTTGTTCCGTTTGCCATCTCAGATGCGATGGGCACCATTGGCAGTATTGCGGGAGATTTCCCATTAGCGCATCTTCCCGGAGGCGCGTCATATACGATCCTGTCCATGTTTCCGACAGGGTTTGTTTTCTGATATTACCGGCGTTTACATCCCAAAAAGCGCAACAAGGCCCCACATATCCTTGGGGAAGAATCGTTGCTGTCAGCCAGGGTTCAAAGCAAGAAGCCGCCGCAATCCGGCTTGGGCCGAAACCGTTTCGATTCGGTTGGGCCTCTTTTGTCCGAACCGCCTCCCCGGACAACAGATGCTGCGCGTTCGTGCCTATGCCTTTTTCTTGGCAGCGCCGGTGCAGATTTTCCAACAATTCAGGAAGCGCCGTCATTTGTTCGGGGGTTAGGATCAGTGATTGGCTCTGTTCGCTTTGTGCCTGAAGCGCTCCCAATCCGAAACTTGACGGCATCATTTCCTCCACGATTTCGAACATGGCATCCAAATGATCCGCATTGTTTCGCATCAACACCATGTGAATGTCTATGACAGGCTGCTTTTTTCCTGTTTCGCGGCGTATTCGGGCGAGGGTACGCATATTGGCCATGGTGCGTTCAAAAGATCCCTCGCCCCGTATCGCGTCGTTGATTTCGGGCGAGGGGCCGTCCAGGCTGAAATCAATGCGTTCCCACCCGATATCCACCAGGCGCCGAAGCAGAGGTTCTTTGAACAATGTCCCATTGGTGAAGAGCCCACCGTTCATTCCTCGTTCCCGAATACGCATACACATCTGCTCGACAAGGCCGGCGCGAACCAGCGGTTCTCCGCCGCCTCCGATGGACCATTCGCGCACGCCCATGTCGGCCGCCTCGTCTACCAGGCGAAGCAATCGGCTGTCCGGAATCTCGTCTGAATAGTCAAGCGCCCCGTATTCGTTTTCGGCCCATCGCTGCCAGCAAATACCACAACGCAGATTGCACCTGTTCGTGGGGAAAACGACCATTTGCCAAGGGCCGGGCGTCTCTCCGTGTTGCCAACGGAGCAGACGCGCCGCTTTGGAGTCTTCATCGTTCACAACGTTGTGTTCCTGCTCTTGTTTCGACTGTCGCGGAAATCCGAATGCTATTATCAATCAGAGGAAGACTTCTTCCATGCGGAACTCCGGTTCGAAGACGCCGAAAATACGCGACGGAACCGCCACGGAATAAAAGCGCTGCTGGCACTTCCGGCACTGTGCCGGCGCCTTGTTCATCAAATGCAGCATGCGCATGCGTCTGTACGGTTTTCCGAACCAAATTTCCTCGAAGGTTTGTGTTTTAAAATCCCCCATGACGTACTGGGGCGCCCAGCAACAGGTGCACATTTCGCTGTTTGCCTTGACAAACGGAAGCCGCCACAGCTCGATACACGTCAGGACGGTCCCGTCGTCCGGCTTTTCGATTTTGATGCCGCCCCAATCCCCCGGAATCGTGACTTCAATCTTGTCGGTGCCAAGCGCTTTAAGCGCCGACAATTCCCGCCAAATTTCTTCTTCCGACATGCTGGCTCCGAGGGCTTGATCGCGCAAATCGGAGCCATCGGCCAATGTAAGCGGTCCTGTATATTCCGGGTAGGTGCACATGTCCGCCAAGTGAAGCCTTACGACCCCGCGCTGCTCCAGGGTGGTTATCAGGTCTGGAATATCGGGAAGGGTATGTTTCATCATGACGCAGCAGGCGGTGATTTTCGGATGATCCACGCCCGCGCGCTGCTTCGCCTCGTTTAGTTTGTCCAGATTGGCCAGAAAACGTTCAATGTCGCCGTTGCGGCGAATATCGGCATACCGCTCGGGATGAGCCGTTTCGATGGAAACAACCACTTCCGATAAACCGGCTGCCACAAGACGATTCGCCATCTCATCAGTCAGCAACAACAAATTCGTGTTGAAATTCGTGCGAAAACCCTGGCGGCAGGCAAATTCGATCATGGGCACGATTTCTTTATTGAGCAGTGGTTCGCCCGTGCCTTGGATTGTAACCAGCTCGACGCTTTTGGGGAGTTGCGATATAACCCGTTTGAATTCCTCGAGCGTCATGTCTTTCGTTTTGTCGCCGTGATAGAACTGCGTCAGGGCGCACATCACACAGCGAAGGTTACAACGGCGGGTCGGCTCCATTTGCATTACCGGCGGAAAAACGGGGTCGTGGCACCATGCATAGGCCATGGCTTTTACGGGCGCGGGCAAGAGTTTCCAAGCCCGGTATTGCATGGCTTTTTTCAATTGCGCTTGAATAAATCTCTTCATGGATACAACGTTTCCGAGCTGGCAATCACTAATCAAACCGCAGTCTATCGCCGGTGAATATCCCATTATGTCAGGCCGGCTTTCCCGCTTCAACAACAACAGGCGAATCGTCATCTCCGCCGACGGTGTGTATTCAACGATCCCCGATTGGCAGGCCGATGCGAAGCAACGCGACGCGTGCGGACATGTCCCCTTGCCAAACTTCAAATACTTTTTATTCATGTTTGAGCGTACCGAGTTCTTGAGACAAAGGGATGAGAATTTCCTCGAAGATTGGCATTTTCGGGCAATTCCATGTCGGATCGGGCAACGAGATCTTGTGTTGAAATTGAAAATGGCCGCTTGGTAGCGCAAATTTCCAAATCGGCATGTCGTGTTTCTGCAAGCCGATTTGGAAATCGGCGTTACATTCCGAGACCTTCACGACTCCGAGAACACGGTACTCTCAAGTTCATGCTTTTTCTGTCGAAATGCGGCCTGCACGGCATGAAACATACCCGGCGGAATCGTAAAGGCGGGGCGTGGACGAGGGCAACGGGTGGTTACTGAGATGCGATAAACGATTCCATCAAGTCGGTTGCTGGTCCTGCGGTTTTTTTATTCAACGCATTTTCCACGTGTTCCGCCAAGACACCCGCGGCTTTTTTATGGCCGCTGTCGTTCCAATGCACGGAAGGGCGGGACACATAATCGCTTCGCTCCAAAAAATCCCTGAGTTCGACATACTCGATGCCGAGGGAATCGAACAACGAAACGGCCGCCTGATAAGTCCTGGAGGGCGTTTTCAGGTCGTCAATATGCGGAATGATCAGTGCAATCAGGCGCGCGGGTTGCCCTTCGACATAATCGCGGATTTGAGCCAGCAGATCGGCTGTTTCCATCCCGCCGCGCAGGGTGCGAATCAATTCCGAATCGCCGGGGCTTTCGACGGCATTCTGTTCGCGGGAGACCTCCCGCCGGACGAGTGGAGCCAACCATTGTTGCCCGCTGCGCGCCACGTTACAAAATTGGAGGAAGACCCGCGAGGCCGACAGCCGTTCCGAAAGCGGATGGGCGCGCCAGTAAGCCTCCACGGTACTTAGCGTCCGAATGCGTCCGTCTCCCATATCCTCGTAACGCATAATGAAATTGGGGCTGTCCTCGAAAATATAGTACATACTCATGGGATACATGTTGTCGTCGAAATCGTTCATGAAAAAGCCGAGTATCACAAACTGCGGGCGCAAAAGGGGAGCATACGTTTTCAGAGATAACAGTTCCTGCTTCTGCCCGATTCCGGGAATGGCCGTATTCCAGACGACGACATTTCTTTCCGCCTTCAGCCGCTTTTCAAAAAGGGCAACGTAACTATTCGCATACGAGGACGCCTGGACGCCCCAAGTGAACGAGTCGCCGATCGCCAGGATGCGGATCTCCGCATCGGCGCATGCCTCCACGGTAAAATCGGTCGCGCCGACAAAGCCGTTACGGTTGATGGGCCAATTCGGATTGCTCCATTCGCGGGCGATATAACGACTCCCCGTAACCGGGCTGAAATCCCACCAGGAAACCAATTTCGGCGTCTTCCATCGGAAATGGAAGGAAGAATGGATGCCCAAATCCGCCAGCACCAATTCCATTGTCCCAAAACAGGCGACGCATGTGGCGGCAAGAAGCAGGAGACTCGATGGATGTATCCGGCGTTTCAACGCAAAAAGCAAAGTCCCCGATCCGATCAACGCCAAGCCTAGGCCCCACCCCGAGGCGGGAAACAGATAATCGTCTATCGCTGGGAAGCGGCCGTACAGAAACGAATAGCCGGCGGGGCTGCACACAAGCCCCGCAAGAACAAGCAGGACGGCAAGACCACCGGTCGTCCGTGACGGCCATTTATGTTGGTGTGGATTCTGAAAAGACAGGTTTTCAGGCGCGTTCGCCATTCTTGTTTTCCATCCCATGCGCACACAAAAAACAACCGAGATGTTGAAATCTCACCTTCCTTCAGGGGCCCCGATGTTCAGATCCTTCACCAGTTGCATGGCCACGGTCTCATGTGTCCGGGGAACCGGATGCGAATCCGCATAAAAAAGATCCCCGTCGGCATTCGGAGCAAGTTCCCGGTAATCAAGGCATTGTAGACCAGCGGCGCGCAGGTCGTCCGCAACACAATGTCCCCATGCATTCCCATGCCTTGGATATATCAATACATAGAAATCCGAACCGGGAAACTGGCGCCGGAATACGAGGTCCATTTCTTTGATAATCGTTTCCATAAGCGGGTAATAGCGTGTCGGGGTTGGCGGAATGTCCACGTTCAAATAGGAAATGGTGTGGCTCTTCAGCAAGCGATCGTAGATCCACGTTCGCCAGGGATGGGCGGTGCGAAACGAACCCATCCATTGCAACCGGCCGTCGTGGATTTCGTAGCAGGCTTGGTCGCGGCCCCAGAATACACGCATGCTGCCGGCAACTCTTCGCGCGATGTCGTCCATGTAAACGAAAACACCGAAACCCCGTTCCTGTGGAATTTCCCGCCGAAGACGCCCGTCCGTCATCATAAACAGCATGCCGTTTGGTCCGTGGCCGGGAATTCCGTAGTTGTACGGCATGTATTTGGGTGCATATTTCCCCGTGTAAAACGGCAAGGTCTCGTCGTCGTTCACGCCCTCTCCAAACGTGAATGAGCATCCCAGAAACACGGCAAAAAAAGTCCGATCGCCCGCATTGTCCACGGGCGTTGCCCGGCGTCCGTATTTGTCGCTCGAATAGGTTGCGCGCCAGATTATTTCACTATCCTTTTTCATGGTGGCGGCGACATGCCTATCGGGAAGAAGTCTGCAACCAAACAGGGGTGTATTTTTTAGCAATGGAATATTCCAACTGGGTTCCGATCCAGTCGGATTGTGTCGCAAGTGGTGCAGCGAAGCAAAGAAACACTCGACCAAGACAACCGGCAGCACGGCGCCCATCGTAATCAACAGAAGGCCCGTCAGCAGGCGTTGTCGCGCAAGGGCGCCGGCGGATGCCCTGACGGTCCTGATTATCAGGCCATGAATATGCCGATTGTTTCGTGTCATGCCGCGTGCGCATACCCTGTATTGCGAAAAGCCTATCGCGATTCGATTGCAACGCGCAACCTCGCCGGTCGCGTTTGAGCGTTCCGTCCTCCTGTGGTAGGCTTGAACGTGGACAGATTCGATCGTTCCCGCGCATCGGGCGGCGCCCATGCCGCCTTTTCCGGGGACAGGAGATTTCGATGAAAGACGCGATTTTTTTCCGCGGCATGATGCCGATTATGCCGACGGTTGTCACGGAATCCGGCGCGCTGGACGAGGCCGGCCAGCGGCGCGTTGTCGAGTATTGCCTGCAATGCGGCGCCGTGGCCATCGGCCATTTCGGCTATGCTTCGGAATTTCACATGTTGTCGGAAGAACAACGGCGCCGGCTTACCGGATTGATAGTGCGGGAGGTCGCGGGCCGCGTGCCGGTATTCATCGGCGTGGCGGCGCCGGCCGTCCATATCGCCGTCGAATATGCGCGGCAAGCGGCGGATCTCGGCGCGGACCTGATCATGGCGACGCTGCCCTATATAGATGTGCCCGATTCCGATGGCGCGTTCGCCTATTATCAAGCCCTTTCGGACGCGTCGCCGTTGCCGATCATCGTGCAGGACGCGGGCCACTGCGCGCCGGTGTTGACTGCGGACTTCATGCTGCGCATGCACCGGGAAATCGAAAACATCCGGTATGTGAAGGCGGAAGGCGCCCGTTTCCTCGACAAGGCCGCCGCCCTGATTGCGGGATCGGGGGGAACGCTTCCGGTCATCGGCGGCGCCGGTGGCAAACATCTGATTCACATGCTGCGGCTGGGCGTCACCGCGTTCATGACCGGCACCGAGGCGCTCGATTTGCACGGCGGGGTGGTCCGCGCCTATCTCGCGGGCGACGAGGCGGAGGCCGCGCGTCTCTATTTCGAGCGCGTGCTGCCCTACCTCGTGTTCTACCTCGACCACTCCAAGGAATTGCTCAAGGAAATGCTCCATCGCCGGGGCCTCATTGACTCGCCCGCAATGATCGCCCCCGCCGGCGTCGTGCCCATGAGCGAAACCGAGCGCCGCGAATTTGACTGGATTCTCAAGCGGATCGGCTTCGATCAAGATCCCCGAAAGACATTTTCGTAACAAGGATTTCCTGGCCTCGCTTCCGGTTTGTTGTTCTTTTTCATGCAAGAACGCATTCCGCCGGAACCGGCTGCCGCACGACGGCCTATTTTGTAAATCAAAGCTACTCCACCCGATCTGCCGGTGAGAATCCATCAGGCTCCACCGTTCCAGCGGCATTTCGCGTGTTCGTGCTCGTAATCGTGCGCGAAATCGTAATCGAATCATCGAAAACGCTTGATGGAGCGCTGCGGTGATGGGACAGTGCTATCCTCACACTTTATTGTTGGTCGCAACGTATTCAACCGGCGCGGACAAGTCTTTCCGATCTAGTGCGATTACGATTTCGGGCAAGAGCAAGAGCAAGAGCAAGAGTAAGAGCAAGAGTAAGAGCAAGAGCAAGAGCAAGAGCAAGAGCAAGAGGAAGAGCAAGAGCAAGAGTAAGAGTAAGAGCAAGAGCAAGAACAAGAGCAAGAGCAAGAGCAAGAGTAAGAGGAAGAACTTACTGGCCTCTTTACGCCGCCTTAGTCAAGTCACCAGTTCTACTGGTGGCGACTGACTGCCTCTTGCGGGGAAGGCCGGGCATCGAGGGCGGGAGCGATATAGGGCTTGAGCGATTCGGCGACGATGTGGGCCTTGATTGGGACGGCGTCAAACGTGAGGTGGCAGGAGTCAAACAGCCAGTCGGGATTGGTTATGTTTTCGCAAACGGGAATGTAGAGCATCCCGTTTCGGTCGCAAAAGCGCCGGATTTCCGGGTTGAGCCATTTGACCAACCTTGCGAAAACCGCGCCGGTGAAATCGCATTGCATGTCCACATGCCGGCGCTTTGCGCGGGGAACCGCAAAATAATCCACATAAGCAAGGCTGCACAGGGCAAAGCGGATGCCGTGCCGCGCGAAAATCCGGCGAAGCCCTTCCAGATTCGCCAGGGTGACCGCCTCGAAATGATCGCGGATGACTTCGTCGGAAGGCCAGAACAGCCACTCGAAGTTGCGCCGGAGGAAATAGGAGTTTCCGAGGAATGCGCCGATGGAGGATATTTCGGCCCGACACAGGATCTGAACGTCGTTCTGCGAGTCGTTGATGCCGAGGTAGCCCACGACGAGGTCCGGCTCCAGTTCGAGATAGGCCGGCATGTGCAGGAAGTTGGCGCGGGAATTGAGGCCTTCGACGCCGCAGTTGACGACTTCGATGGTCCGTCCGGGAAAGGCGCCGCGCAATTCCTTCTGCAGCAGGGCGGGATAGGTGCTGTCGTTGTCGAGACCCTCGTAGGTCGTCGAGCCGCCGAGGCACAGAATGCGGAAGACGTTTTTGGGTTTGGGCACGGCAACGTCCGGGGATCGGTAGCCGAAACGATTGGTTGCAACACGGCCCTCGCTGACAGGACCCTGAAAATTCTTTTTATAACTGAAATTGAAAACTTCCCACCGCGATTCGGCGGGGATGTCCTTTTGGTTCAACCGCATGAGGCGGTATTCGTATTCGATGAACGCATAGACGCTTTGTCCGTCCGGGTCCGGCATGAAAAAGACGTCCGTTTCGCCCGCCGGATGGTTGTCCGGGTCGAAGTTGAAAACGGCGTTGGAGGCCTTCCCGGTTTTTCCCACTTCCTGGGCCTTTGCGGCCAATGCGTCCATGGGCAAGGGGTACGTAATCACGTTTTTGTGAAGCGCCCGCCGCTTGAACCCGTCGCTGTAAACGACCGGCGGTCCTTCCTTCCCAAACCGTATCACCGTTTCCCCGTTGCCCAAGGCAAACCAAAACCGGTCTTCCTCGGACAACGCGGGGAACCGTTCGCGCCGCGCCCGTTTCTCGGCGTCGTTTTCGCCGTCCTTTCGGATGGCCCAATCCGCCGCGAAGGGCGGTTTCGGCGCGCTGGCTTCCCACGATACCGGCGTTGTCGCGACGCGCAGGGGACCTTCCAGGGATTCGCGCGGCACCGGCGCGAACACCGAGGGGTCGCCATTGGCGACGGCAACACAATAGGGGTTGCGGGTTGCAATCCAGATGATTTGCGCCCGCGCCAGCAGCGCCAGTCCCAATGAAATCACGACGATCCATGCGACGGTTGCAAACAGCCAGAATGCGGTTTTGGCGACGACGCTCCTCATGATGCTTTTCCCATGATGAACACATGAAACTTCCCGGCAATCGCCTTTCCACGGCCGAGCGAATCGTCGTTGGACAATCCTGCCCGCGCCGGCAGGCGCGGGTGACTTGCCGGTCCCGAATCGGATACCATTCCCGATATTTTCATTCCATAAAGGAATTGTCGCATGCAGGAAACCACTTTTTACAAACCATCGAACCATGTGCGCATCGTGACGGCCACCTCGCTGTTCGACGGGCACGACGTGGCCATCAACATCATGCGCCGGATTATGCAGGATTCCGGCGCGGAAGTCATCCATCTCGGACACAACCGGACGGCGTCCGAAGTGGTCGAGGCGGCCATTCAAGAAGATGTCCAGGCGCTTGCGCTGACCTGTTACCAGGGCGGCCACGTCGAGTTTTTCCAGATGGTCATGGACCTCCTGCGCGATCGGGGCGTTCCCCACGTTAAAGTGTTCGGCGGGGGCGGGGGTGTGATTGTACCCAAGGAAATCGCGCAAATCGAAGCGATGGGTGTCGGCAAGATTTTTTCGCCGGAAGACGGCCGCCGACTTGGGCTGCAGGGGATGATAGACCTGGTTCTGAAGGAATCGGATTTCCCGCTACCCTGCGAGGGGGTCGAGAGACGCGCCGGGGAATTGCACCCGGCGAATGCAGCGTTGATTGCGCGTTTCATAACGGCTGTCGAGGAAGCGAAGGCACGGCAGAACGGCTGTCTGCGTTCCCTGACGGATGCGTTGCTGAAAAAAGTGTCCCGCAATGTGCCGATCCTCGGATTTACGGGGCCGGGCGGCGCGGGCAAATCGTCCCTCGTGGACGAACTGGTCACGCGGTTTATCAACGATTTTCCCCAAAAACGCGTGGCGGTGGTATCGGTGGACCCGACGAAACGCCGCACCGGCGGCGCGTTGCTGGGCGACCGGATTCGCATGAACAGCCTCGCAAGCGGGCGCGTCTATATGCGATCGCTGTCCACCCGGCGGGCGGAGAGCGAAATCCCCGACGCGCTGCCGGAAGTGTTGACGGTCCTGCGCGCGGCGGACTTCGATTTCATCGTTGTCGAGACGGCCGGCATCGGGCAGGGCGACGCGGCGATTGTCCCGCATGTGGACGCCACGATCTATGTCATGACGGCGGAATTCGGCGCGCCGACCCAACTCGAAAAGATTGACATGCTGGATCTGGCCGATTTTGTCGCCATCAACAAATACGATCACCGAGGCGCGGAGGACGCCCTGCGCGATGTGCGCCGCCAGTTCCAGCGCAACCGGCGCCTTTTCGATATGCCGCCCGAACAGTTGCCCGTGTTCGGCACGATCGCCGCCCGATTCAACGACGACGGGGTAACGGCGCTTTACCAGGCCGTCGTGGAAATGATGAACGACCGGACCCGCTGTGGGTGGCAGTCGTCGCTGCCGCCCACGGACCGCCGGACCTCGTCGGTCTCGTCGGCGCTCGTGCCGCCGGAACGCGTGCGATACCTTGCTGAAGTCGCCGACACCGTCGAGCGATACCACAAAACCTGCGCGCAGCAGGCGGAACTCGTCGAACGATTGTGGCAAATTGAAGGCGTGCTTTCGCAGATTGGAAATTCGGAAATGGTCTCCGACTTTTCAAATACGCGATCGTCCGCCGATTCAAGCATGGGACATCCCGTGTCTGTTTCCGCATTGCTCGAAGCGCGGCGTGAAGCGCTGCAGAAGCAAATTTCGCCGGATTGCCGCCGTATCCTCGAGGAGTTTCCCGCGATTCGCGAGGAGTACGCACGGGACGAGATTGTTTATTCCGTCCGGGGCCGAGAGATTTGCACGACGTTGCACCGGAGAAGCCTTTCGGGAACGCGCATTCCGCGCGTGGCTCTGCCCGGATACCGCAATCCCGGGGATTGGGTTCGCTGGGCGTTTCGCGAGAATGTGCCGGGCCGTTTTCCGTTTACGGCGGGCGTATTCCCGTTCAAGCGCGAGGACGAGGATCCCACGCGCATGTTTGCGGGCGAAGGCGGTCCTGAACGGACGAACCGCCGGTTCAAATTCCTTTCGCACAATCACGAGGCCAAACGTCTTTCGACGGCGTTCGACTCGGTAACGTTGTATGGGTGCGATCCGGACGAACAGCTCGACATCTACGGCAAGGTGGGCACGTCGGGCGTTTCGATTTGCACGATCGAGGACATGAAGATCCTGTTCGACGGCTTCGATTTGTGCGCGCCCAACACCAGCGTTTCGATGACGATCAACGGTCCGGCGCCGATCATTCTGGCCATGTTTTTCAACACGGCCATCGATCAACAACTGGCGCGCATCGAAGCCGAATACGGCCGTCCGTTGAGCGCCGGCGAACGGGAGCGGTTCACGGCGTGGACGCTGCAAACCGTCCGCGGCACCGTGCAGGCCGACATCCTCAAGGAAGACCAGGGCCAGAACACCTGCATATTCGCGATAGATTTCGCGCTCAAGATGATGGGGGATGTCCAGGAGTATTTCATCCGGCACGGCGTGCAGCATTTTTATTCGGTGTCCATTTCGGGCTATCACATCGCCGAGGCGGGCGCGAATCCCATTTCGCAGCTCGCCTTTACGCTCGCCAATGGATTCACCTACGTAGAGTATTTCCTTGCGCGCGGAATGGACATTGACGATTTTGCGCCCAATCTTTCGTTCTTCTTTTCGAGCGGCATGGATCCGGAATACAGCGTGATCAACCGTGTCGCCCGCCGCATCTGGGCGGTGGCGATGCGCGACAAGTACGGCGCGAACGAACGGTCGCAAAAATTGAAGACGCACATTCAGACCAGCGGGCGGTCGCTGCATGCCCACGAGATCCAATTCAACGACATCCGCACCACGCTCCAAGCGCTGACCGCCATGTACGATCATTGCAACTCGCTCCATACGAATGCCTACGACGAGGGCATCACGACTCCCTCGGAAGAGTCCGTGCGGCGCGCCCAGGCGATCCAGCTCATCATCAAAAACGAGTTCGGGCCCACCATCAACGAGAATCCGCTGCAGGGTTCCTTCCTCATCGAGGAACTGACGGATCTCGTTGAGGAGGCCGTCCTGCGCGAATTCCGCCGCATTTCCGAACGGGGCGGCGTGCTCGGCGCCATGGAAACCGGCTATCAGCGCGCCAGGATCCAGGAAGAGTCCATGCACTACGAGCAAAAAAAGATGGACGGTTCGCTGCCCATCATCGGCGTCAACACCTTCATCAATCCGCATGAGGACATGAATGCCGTCGTGGGCAACCTGCAACTGGCCCGCGCCGGCGAAGACGAAAAACGCCGCCAACTCGACCGGCTGCGCGCTTTTCAGGCCGCGCATCGCGACGAGGCGCCCGCCGCGCTCGAACGCCTCCAGCAGGCCGCGCTGGCCGGCGAAAACGTCTTCGCCGAACTGATGCAAACTGTCCGCGTATGCTCGCTGGGGCAGATTACCCGCGCCCTTTTCCACGTCGGGGGCCAATTCCGCCGGAATATGTAGAGATGCCCTGCGCGGGCCTGTTTCAGGCCGGTGGCGGGTTCCGTTTGCCCGGCGAGGGGGCTGCGTAGTACTGTTGTGTTTCGCGGGTTGCGGGTAAAATACGAGGAGTTGCAGGACATGGTTCCCATCAGACTTTCGGACTTGGCGCAAGGACAACGCATTCGCGATTGGCTCGTTTTGGGGCCTTTCGTCGTACGGACGGGCGATCATTTCGAGCGCGAATACATGTACGAGCGCGAGCGGATTCTGGACATTGACTATCTGGCCGGGGAAGGCGGCGAGGCGGCGGTTTGTCCCGTCGAGGGCCAAGCGCACGCCAATATCGGCCTCGGACCGAAGAAGCTGGTCTGGCGCCGGTACACGGATGAGTGGCTCGGCGGCATGGACATCGCCGGGGAGATTATCTACGAGACGGTCCAACGCAACTGCGTGATCTACGCCGCCGCGTGCGTGGCCGCCGATGCCGACGGGCTTGCGCTGATGGACGCGTACACGTCGGGCATGAAGGTGTGGGTCAACGGCGAATTGGCGTGCAACATGCCGTACGGTCTTCCCAAGGGCGTGCGGATGAACATGCCCAGTGTGCCCGTCCGTTTGCGAAAAGGCGAAAATACGCTGCTGTTCAAATTCCGTCCGGGCTACATCTGCGACGGCGTGGACTTTTGCGTCGGTGACGTAACGATTGCGCCGCTCGTGTCGCGGCCCGGCATGCCCGTGGCGCTTGGCCGGGTGCGCGCACGGCCCTATTTTCAGGGTTCGCCGGAAGAACCGCGGCAGGTTATCGAGGCGGCCTTGTTGAACTCGTCGCGCCTGCACCAGACCGTCCGCATTTCGCTCGCGTCCGATTCGCTGGGCGATGGCGGCCAGTCGGATGTCGAATGCGCGCCGAACGCGGTAACGACGGTCCGCCTGAGCCTGCCGACTCCGCGGGAAAAGGCCGGCATGCCCGTGAAGGCGATTTTCAGCGCGCGGCTGCGCGGCGAGACGCTGGAAGCGCCGTTCGCCTATGAAGCCGCCGCCGCGCCGAAATACGACGGCACCGTGCTCGTCCTGTCGAGTTTCCATTTCGACACGACCTACCACGAGGAGCAGCGCGTGTACGCGATGGGCGCGTTCGATCTCGTGCGCCAGTATTGCCGGCTGCATCGGGCGGACCCGTTGTTCCGTTCGATCATTTCCGAGGTGGACTATCTGAAACCGTATTTCGACGTGTATCCGGAAGACCGCGAGACGCTCATGCGCGTCTTCCGCGAAAAGCGTTCGGAACCGGATGTCATGTACAACCAGCCGAACGAGCAGAATTGCGGCGACGAAGGCCTTGTCCGCAATTTCCTGTACGGCCAGCTCATTCACGGCCGGGTGTTCGGCAACATCTGCCACGTTTACGGCCCCGGCGACGTGTTCGGCCACCCGAACCAACTCTCGCAGATTGCGCGAAAGAGCGGTTGCATCGGCGTGACATGGGGAAAGCACATCTTCAATTTTCCGCCGTTTTTCAACCACCTTTCGCTCGACGGTTCGTCGCTGCCGCACCAACGCGGCCACGCCACGGAAGACGACGTGCACGAGATGGGCCTTTCGGTGCGGCTCGACGGCATAGACCAGACGCCGCCCACCCAGTGGCATCACACGCTCATGCCGTTGTACCGTCAGGGCGCCTATGAAGACCTGATGGCGGCCATCCATCGCGAAACGGGGGAGGGCAAGGCGCGCCTGCCCGTCACGTCGCGCGACATGTCGCTCTATCACGCGGCCACGGCGGTCTCGCGCGTTGATCTCAAGATCGCGAACCGCCTCGGCGAGAACCTGCTGATCGATGCCGAGAAATTCGCCACGATCGCCAACCTGCTCGGCGCGAAGTATCCCGAAAAGGCGCTCGACAAGGCATGGCGGCAGATTCTGTGCGGACAGCATCATGACTCGATTACCGGCACGCACAACGAAATATCGTTCGTGGACCTCATGAACTCCTACCGCGAAATCCTTGAACTCGGGACGGAATGCCTCAACCGTTCGATCGCATTTCTCGGCGAGGCCGTCAGGGGCGACAAGAAGGAACAGACCTACGCGGTCTTCAATTCGCTCGCATGGGAACGCACGGACGTGGCCCAACTCTCGGTCTCGGACGTCGGCGCGCCCAATTTCTCCCTGCGCGATCCGAGGGGCAAGAACGTCGCCTTTGAAGTCCTGCGCGTCGTCCGCGACGCAAAAGGCCATGTCCGGGAAGCCGATATCCGTTTCGTGGCCGTAAAGATGCCCTCGCTCGGCTATCGCGCATACACGGTCGTGCCGAAATCCTCCGGCACGCTTCCCGCATGTAAGACAACCGATGGCCGCATCATTGAAAATGCGTTCTACCGAATCACGGTCGATCCTGCGCGCGGCGGCGGCATTTCAAGCATTTACGACAAGACCGCCAAACGCGAAATCATTGAAAGCGCAAACGGCCACGTCGGCAACGAACTCGCCATCCTCGAGGAAGTTTCGTATCGCAACGAGACGCAGCACGAGTTCTACACGACCGGACTCAAAATGTTTTCCGGCGACACCCCCGCGTCCGTCGAGATCGAGCAGGGCGCCGTCAGCCGCACAATCCGCGCGCGCTACCGGATGGGCGAGTTGTGCGATGTCATCCAGGAAACGACGCTTTTCAACGACGTGCCGCGCATTGAATTCCGCACGATCCTCGTGGACGTCCAGCGCGAACATTATTTGTATTGCGTGACGTTCCCGACGAATTTGAAGGGATTGTCGCCCATCTTCGACGAGCGCTTCGGCGTCGTCGCGCGCAACGACAGCAAGAACTACCTCGATTTCCGCACGCACCAGATGCTCATGTTTGGCGATTGCGCCGTCTATGCCGCGAACAAGTTCATGGAATACGGATCCTCGGCCAAGGTACAGATCGGCCGTAATGTGTACTCGCTCTCGATGGTGGGCCTCGTCACGCCGAAGAATGCGGACGATGTGGCGGTGGCGGAGGAACTCCAGCGCGTCCTCGTGAAGAAAGGCGTCACGTGCACGCCATGGCATGGTGATGGCGGCCCCTACTGGGGCACTTATCTCAAGCACATGGACGACGACATGCTCTACACGCGGTTCCGCATCACGATAGGTTCCGGCGGGCGCAATGCGTACACGAAAAAACTGCTCGGCAAGGCGTCGGCCGCCGCGCGCAACGCGTTCAAGGCGCGCCTCAAGAAGAACGGCTACGCGTTTCTATTCGTGAAGGACGCGGATCTGAAAGACCCGTCGTGGCCGGCACTGCCGGTATTGATTGTCGAAGCGAAGAATGCCGGGAAACTGGCCGAGGCCTGTGAAACCCTTCTCGCCGAATTCCCGGAAAAGGCAACGATTACACTGCCCGCCGCTGCCGACGCGAGCGGCGCGTCGAACAAGATGGACGACTACGGCCTCGCGCTCCTGAATCGCGGGAACTACGCGAACAGCATCGAGAAGGGCGGCACGCTTTGCATGATCCTCGGACATGCGTGCCTGTGGTACGGCGGCACGAACAACTTCCCCGAAGGCTACCTCATCCCCGAAAACAAAAACCACGTCTATGGGTATGCGCTGTATCCGCACGCGGGTGACTGGCGCAAGGCCAATACGCCCCGCGCCGCATACGCGTACAATCACCCGCTCATTGCGCGGCGGATCGAACCGTCGGCAAAGGGTTGCTTGCCGGCGGAGTCGTCCTTCGCGGGCGTTTCGCCCGAGAACGTCATCCTGACCGCAATGAAGCCCTTCGGCAATCCCATTGCATCCTTCGAACGGAACAAGACGCCCGATGCGTCGCAAGGCGTCATGATTCGCGTCTACGACACGATGGGCAGGGACGCCGAGGCGAAAATCGTCTTTGGCAACGGCATCGAAAAGGCATGGGCTGCAAACCTGATCGAGGAACCGCAGGGCGATCTGGCCGTCAAGAAAGGCGCGCTGCCGCTGTACATCTCGCCATTCTCCATCGAGACGGTCGGGTTCAAACCCGCGCCGTTCGGGAAAAAATTGGACGCGCGCATCCTCGGCCCCGAAGCCGAACCCGTCCAGCCCGTCTGGGTGCGTTCGTGGGAACACGACGCCGAATCCATGCCGATGGGGTATGCCCCCGTGGTCTGCTCCATCAGTCGCGAGGTCAAGGAAGCCGACGAGGGCCGGACGCTACAACTCCGCGTCAACGTGGTCAACGACTACACCGATTCGCCCGTTTCCGGCGGCGCGGACCTTGTTGTGCCCGATGGCTGGCAGGTTGAACCGGCTGTCATCGCGTTCACCGTCGAACCGCTCAAGTACCAGGCCACGGACGTGATCGTCCGCCGTCCGGACGCATCCGCCGCGGGACAAATCAAGTTGCGCCATGCCTTCGACGGACAAGTTTTTCAGGACGTGCTCGAAATCGGCGGCGCCTTCAATCTCGACATGGACGTCCGCAACGAAGGCGATGCGATCATCGTGACGCTCAGGAATCCCCACGCCGAAACCGTCGAAGCCGAAGTCTCCCTCGTGTCGCCCATCGAGACGTGGCCCCGCGAACTCGTCGGTCCACACTCCATTCGGGCGATTTCACCCCGAACCCAAGGCGTCAGTCTCGCGGCGGGCACGACAACGGAAATGCGCTTTACCGTCGCGCATGTCCCCGGCATGGATCTCGTCCCCGAAGACTCCTACTGGGCCGTCGCCAAGCTCATGTCCAACGGCCGCATCACCCTCAAGCGTTGCGACCGCCGCCCCGAAACCCGCCGCATGTGGTCCGACCGCTGGTTCCGCCAATACTTCGGAAAACCAAGAGGGTATGTGTGACAATAGTTTTCCTAGGGCTTTCCTGACAATTTCCGATATGTGCGAAGATCGTTTTCCGAGAGACCATCGCTTGAGACCAACAGATAGTGGCGTTCTTGTACAACCTTGACTTCGCCGGTTTCGACGGCAGCCAACTCGAACATGGCAATTGCACCCTCGTCGAGAAACTGGGCGGAAACGGCACGGCAGACAAGTTCTGGAAATCGTATTTCACAGCAAAGGAGGTCTTGTTTCGTTTGCACGATGGAATGCCGATCGTTTCCCGATTTGGCTTGCACCGGAATTACATACTGTACTCCCGCTTTGTCCACGCCCACGTATATCTCGTCGATCTCGATCTGACCGACATCTTGGACCGTCGTCCGCAGGTGGTTCTGAAGACTGTAGGTCGTGACGCCGAGGAAAATGTCCACGAGTCGATTGTATCGCACCTTCGCGAGCAATGCCTGTTCGTCGCTCTGTGCGTACATCGAGACGATTTCGGGAGTGGCGTCGGGAATCTTGATGGCAATGAGATCGGGACGCGGAACGACACGTTGGCATCGCACCAGTCGCATCGCATAGCGACCCTTCCCGGCGCCCTCGATGATCCATTCGCATCCCGCTTTCGCCGTAACTGCTATACGCTCCGGCAATCTCTCGCGATAGCGAAACGAGTAGAGAACATCCCCAAGGTTCTTCGGCAACTTGACGTCAAGTATCTTGGCGAACTCCGCGAGTTCTTCCCGTTTGAATGTGAACTCGTCCTTTCCCTTTCGATAGTGTTTTTCAAATACTGCCGTTATAATCCGCGCGTACGCATTTTCACGCCGTCTTGTTCCGTCTCTGTCTCGTTCCATGTTCACGTTTTCCCAACAGTTGCGGCACGGTCTTTTCGTGTACGCGGGGGAATCACGGAAGCAGACACTCCGAAATAGGCCGCGGCTTCGTGCAAGTTCATCTTCAACAGTTTTTCGTCGCCAAGTTCGATTGTCCGATTCGGGTGGGTTGGCGTCAGTCCCATGGCCTTTACAACCTCCGCGGCTACGGCCCTTGCAAGCAACGGCGGGACTGAATTGCCCACTTGCCGGGCGCCATGCCACTTAGTAACATGAAAGCGGAACCAGTCCGGGTATGAATGGAGCCGCGCAGCCTCGCGAACCGTGATGCAACGCGGATAGAAGGGATGGATAGGCCGAGGCGACGTAAAAGCACCGTGATCGCTAGCAGTCCCGGCCCGCAAGGTATTGCACAATCCGTTGGGGTCGAGTTTGAAAAAACGGCTGATCGGCTCAGTTCGGCCCCACTCCGTTTCCGCAAAACGCCGTTGCGATTCCCGCGAGTGTTCCGTCCGCAAACTGGATGTCAGGGTCTTGCCATCGAACTTCCTCCGGTAACTGTAATCGTCCGGATCGAAAACGACAGAACGAAGTTTGGCCGAGTACTCGGATGGGGGGCCGTATGCGATGGTTGTTGAATCCGAATTGCACAGCGCCGCAAACTCATCCGCATCGGGCAAGTCTCCGATCGCATCCAACACGGTTGGTGTTCTGGGAAGACCGATCAGTTCCGGCTTTTCGCCACAAGGAATGGATGTTGGAATTGGATATTCTGGCAAGGGCAACCCTTCCAAGGCTCCAAGCAGGAATAACCGCTCGCGATCCTGGGGTACGCCATAGTAGGATGCATTCAGTACATGCCACGGTTTGCGTACACGATATCCATAAAGTGCAAATTCCTCGATTAGTTCCAACAAGAAACGCTGATGTCTGCCGACAGTTAGCCCCCGAACGTTTTCAAAGACGAAATAGCGGGCGCCGGTCTCGGAAACTAAGCGAACGAAGTGCTGAACAAGCCGATTTCGGGGATCTTCCAATAATCGTTTTCCCATAAGCGAGAAACCTTGACACGGGGGACCGCCGAAGACGACATCCACGCCAATGTTTTCGGATCCGATTAGTCCAAGCAATTCATTGCCGTCAATGGCCGATACATCCCTGCATAACGTACGGCATTCGGGAAAATTGTAACTGTGGGCGGCGCAATGGATAGGGTCATATTCGACGCAGGCAGCTATATCGAATCCTGCTTGCTCGAACCCAAGCGACATACCCCCGGCGCCAGAGAACAAGTCTATACCGATGGGTCTTCTCGTTTTTTGTTTAGTGTTCATTCGTCGAAAAATTTCCGCAATTTCGACTCGATGGTCTTTACATCGCGAGTTTGACATTGCCAAATTACAAGTATACGCCAACCGGACCGGCGCAGTTTCCGGGCGTTTCGCAAGTCTCGTTGCATATTCTTTTGGAACTTCTCTTTCCAATATTTAACTCTTGTTTTGGGTGTTGTTGTAAATCGGCAACCTCGATGTCGATGCCAGAAACAGCCATGCACAAACACTACTCTATTGTATGCTGGAAAGACAAGATCGGGTGTGCCGGGCAAATCGCGCCTGTGCAGGCGAAAGCGTAGGCCCATGGAGTGCGCGATACGTCGCACAAGGAGTTCGGGAGTTGTATTTTTCGAGCGGACACGTCTCATGAGCCAGCTTCGATGTTCTGGAGTCAAATTGTCCATATTGGCCTAATAGCACATATGAAATAGTGGCTTTTTTACTGGCCAATTGTCCTGGCCGAATTGCTCGATTTGTCTCAAACTTGTCATTGTCGCTCGATATCCAAGATCGTTCCGCGCCGCTCGCTTGATGCGAATCCCATGTCCGCCACACATCACGCTATCAACCATCCATGGACGTGTCAAGCGGTTTTTTGCTTCACCCTGGGACATCTCGGTATAAAAATACCAATGCCGCAAAAGGGACAACGGCCATGGACAAAGGATACATGTTCGAATTCCGAGATGGCAATTTAGCGCAAGAGGTATGGTCCTCAGACGGGATGAAGGAGGCGTAAGAAACAGGGGTGTACGTTTCGAGCGGCGGACGTTTTTGAAGGGCACGGCTCCGGGCGTGTTCACGACGGGCCAAATGGGCGATTCGCTCGTGAGGGAAGGCAAGATCGATCTCCTCGCCAAAACCGTCGAATACATCTAGGCCAGCGGCGTCATCGCCGGTGTTTCCTGCCACGAACTGGGCGTCATCGCGGCATGCGAAAAGGCCGGGATCAAGCCGGATTTCTACATGAAGACCTTCAACAGCAAAAACTGCTGGTCGGCCGGCAACAAGACGCCATGCGACAACGTGTTCAACGACGAGGCGCCGGAAGAGACCGCCGCATTCATGAAAACCATTGACCGGCCGTGGGTGGCGTTCAAGGTTCACGGCGCGGGCGCCATCGAACCGCGCGCCGGATTCGAGTACGCCTTCAAGAACGGGGCCGATTACATTTGCGTGGGCATGTTCGATTTTCAAATTGCGGAGGACGCGGCCATCGCGCGGCAAGTGCTCGAAAGCGTCAAAGAACGCGATCGCGCCTGGCGAACATAATCAGAATGGCTAAGACCACCGTCTTCAAGCGGCCAGGAGGGATTTCGATGCGTTCCTGGCGCCGTGCATTCTCATAGGCGGCATTGGGCGCGGCGATGTGCCCTCGAAGGCGTGCCGCTTGCGTTTCGGCGGTCGCCTTCAGGAGACCAACGCGTCCCGGACGGCTTCGTAGGCGGGTTTGGGCTGCCCGGCGTCGTCGAACAGGAGCGCGGCGCCTTCTCGTTTGAATGCTTGGGGAACCCACGAATACCGGTCCGTCACGCCCCAGACGGCCCATGCGCCGCAGCGTTCGGCCCGCAGGCAAACGTCCATGATTTCACGGTAGATTCTCGCCTGCCGCAGCAGATCCGATTCAAGAAACGGCTCCTTGATCCGTACATCCATCTCAGTGATGTGAACGTCGAGGCCAAGATCGTTGAAACGCTTGATATTCGCGGCGATGGACGCCGGGTGGAGGTCGTCCCAGACGCACAGGTGCATCTGGAGTCCGACGCCGTGGATAGGCGCGCCCTGTTCGAGCAGCATGCGAATCATGGCGTACATGGCATCCGATTTCCGGTTCAGGCCGTCCGCGCTGTAATCGTTGTAAAACAATTTCGCGTCTGGATCGGCCTCGTGCGCCCAATGGAACGCCATCGCGAGGTAGTCCGGGCCGAACATGCGCAGGAACGGCGAATCGCGCCAGCCGCCGTGGTCGTCCAGCGCTTCGTTGACGACATCCCATGCGAACACATCGCCGCGATACCGGCTCACGACCGTGTGGATATGTCCGCGCACCAAGTCAATGCCGTCGTCGTAGGTGAACCCGCCTTTCGCGAACCAGTCCGGCAGAATGTAATGCCAGACCAGCGTGTGGCCGCGCACGGCCATGCCGTGTTCCCGCGCGAACGCGACGATTGCGTCGGCGTCATCAAACGCGAACCGGTCGCGTTCAGGTCGCAAGGGGCCGAACTTCATCGCGTTTTCGCAGGTGATCATGTCGAATTCGCGAGCAAGGATCGTCCGGTATTGCGGATCGTCGCGCAGGGCGTCGGCGCTGACCGCCGTCCCGATGCGCAATCCCCGCTTGCCCGCCAGTTCGCGCAGACCGGTTGCTTCAGTACTCATACAGTCCCTTTTCCCTCAACGCCTGGACAATCGCCGCGGCCGTTTCGTCATGGTTCAATCCGGCGCAATGGATCGTCACGTCCGCGTGTTTTGCATAAAGCGGCTGGCGTTCGTCGAACAATTCCGCGAACGTCTGGCCGGGCGCCATGACGATGCCCCTCGAATCGAGATTGGTCACCCGCGCGTACAGGGGCTCCAGCGGCAGATACAGGTAAACGACGGGCCCCGATCGCCGCAGATGCGCCATGGCGCGTTCGCTGTACACGACGCTTCCCCCGGTCGCCACCACATGCTCGCGGCAATCCAGCGAAAGGATGAAATTTTCCTCGATGGCGCGAAACCGGTCAAGGCCGTCCGTGTCAATGATGTCCTGAAGGCGCCGCCCCTCGCGCGCCTGCAAATGGACGTCCGTGTCTATGAAACTGCGCGACAGCGCCTTCGCCAGCAGCACGCCGACCGTGCTCTTGCCCACGCCGGGCATCCCAATCAACACCACGTTGCGCTCATCATTCCTCATTGTTTACTCCGAAACACCCTTGAAACGGTCATCCTCGTCGCGAAACAGAATGTTGAACGTCGTCAGGCTGCCGTAGGCGCGCGTGATGAGTTGTTGCAATTCGATCTTGTCTTCCTGCGCCAATGCGGGATGGTTGTTGATTTTCTGTTCGAGGACGCGCAACTTTTCGCGGACGGACACGATCTTCTTGAAAAACACCGCGAGCGGCACTTCCTTGCCTTGCAACGCCGTGTCGAACGGTTGCAGGATCATCTTGCCGCCCTTCCATTTCGGTGCGATGGCGCAGGTTCCCGCGCCCGTTTCCTCTTCAAGCACCTCGCGCAACGCTTCCTTTACATCGTCCCATGTCCACTCCGTCATCGTGCGGTTCCTCCACTATTTCGCCACCATACCACGATCGGGACGGTATCGCTCAACTTGCTGCTTCGGACCAGAGGCGCCCGACCGGACAGACGCATCTTGCGCTTTCCCGACAAGGCATCCGACCGCCACTCTGTCTCGTGCGTGTTATCGTAATCGTAATCATAATCGAAACAAGGACTTATGAACATCTCCAATCGCTTGCGTGATTATTCAAGAGAACTCATTTTCGTCCCCCAAGAGCTAGGGTCTCATGACAACTCGTAATTATATTTGCAGTTGATCGGAGAGACTTGTCCGCACCGGTTGAATACGTTGCGACCAACAATAAAGTATGAGGATAACACCGTACTATCAGTACATTGCTCAATCAAGAGTTTTCGGGGATTCGATTACGATTACGAGCACGAGCACGCACCTGCCGGCGCCTTTGAAGGGCCTTCCGCAAGCCACCAGTTCTTGTGGTGTTGACTGATTCGGAGGTGTTTGCGTAAATGCCGGTCGGCATTTACTCCCCTTAATGTGCACATTGAGGTGGAATTCGGGGTATGGCTTTTTGCGGCGGCTTGTTGTATGATGTTTTACAAGTGAGGTGGCATTCCACGATGCGTGAGGCACATTTTTAGGGGATTGGCGCCATGCGGAAAGACGACGTTGGTGAAGGGCAGGTCAACACAAGGCGGCTGCACCTGCTGATGTTGATTCCGCTCGGATGGATGGTTTTTGCGGCGCTCCTGCCCGACTTTGCGATGCGCCTTTTCGGGCAAAATATCGCATGGCTGCGTATTTCGGCGTCCGGTATCGGTTTTCTGCTCATTTGCGTCTTCACCGCGTATCTTCTGGGACGGATCCGCCGCGAGCGAAAACTGGTGCTGCTTGTCATGGGGGGCACAACCCTGCTGCTGGTTTCCCAATCGTACCGGTTTTTGCAGTCGCTGAGGCTTCTGGACGGGTTTGTAAGCCGGGACTGGAACAACGTCTTGCGCGCGTTCGACAACCTTTTCACGGGGCTGGGTCTTGTCCTGATTGCGGTCGCGTTCTTCTTGGCTATTATCGAAATGATGGCCTCGCGGCAACGGCTCATGGCCGAACATGCGCGGCTCACCGAAGAAGTTGCCCGCCGGGAGCAGGTGGAAAAAAGTCTGCGCGAAAACGAGGCGGTGCTGCACGGGATTAGCGCGTCGGCGTTGGACGGCATTGTCCTGATGGACAACGTGGGAAGCGTGTGCTACTGGAATCCGGCCGCCGAGCGGATTTTGGGTTACGCGGCGGGGGAGGTTATGGGGAAATCCGTCCACGAAACACTCGTTCCCTCCCGCATGCGAAACCATTATTTGGAAGGTCTGCGTGCATGGAGGAATACGGGCGAAGGGCCCGTCGTGGGGAAAACGACGCTGGTCAGGGCAATACGCAAGGACGGCGCCGAAATTGACGTCGAAATTTCCGTGTCTTCCCTCCATCTGCGGGGGGAGTGGCATACGCTGGGGATCATCCGCGACGTGACCGCGCGGCGCGAGGCCGAGGAAGAGCATCAACTGATTTTGCGCACGGCCATGGACGGCTTCTGGGTCGTGGATGTCAATGGACGGATTCTGGACGTAAATGAAGCGTATTGCCGTATGATCGGATACAGCCGGGATGAACTCCTGAACATGAGCATCGCGGATGTGGAAGCGATCGAGATGGCCGAGGACGTCGCCGCGCATATCCAGCGCGTACAAACGAAAGGCTGGGATCGCTTCGAAACCCGCCATCGCAGAAAAGACGGATCGGTGATTGACGTGGAAGTCAGCACCAGCCATTTGAGCACGAGCGGAGGCCGGCAATACTGCTTCCTTCGCGATATTACCGAGCACAAGCGCGACGAGCAATCCCTGCAGGCCAGTGAGTCGAAATACCGGGATCTCGTGCAGAACGCCAACACGATCATCGCCCGGCTGGATGCCGGGGGAACGATCACCTTTTTCAACGAGTTTGCCGAGCAATTTTTTGGGTTGCTGGAAAAAGACCTGCGCGGGCAAAGCGCGCTGGGAACGATTCTCCCGGGCGATCGGACGGATGGATCGGATTTGGCCGCGTTGCTTCGCCTCGGGGAAAAACATCCGGATCATCTGATTGAAAGCAAATACGAATGGAACCTGCGTGACGGACGTCGTGTCTGGATTTCGTGGACCAGCACACCGGTGTACAACGAGCAAGGGCGCATTCGCGAATTGCTCTGCGTCGGAAACGACGTGACATCCCGCGTCGAGGCGGAGCGGATCATCGTCGAACAGCAGGCGCGGATGCTTCATGCGTCGCGGCTTTCGGCCGTGGGCACCATGGCGAGCGGCATCGCCCACGAAATCAACAATCCCCTGGCGATTATCTCGGGCGCCGCCCAGCAGTTGGATGCGCTGGCCCACCAGGAGCTCCCCGACACGGCGCGTCTCGAAAAGGTTTCCGAGGTTGTTGGGCGCAACGTCAATCGGATATCACGGATTATCCGGGCGCTCCGAATGCTTTCGCGCGACGGATCCCAGGATCCTTATGTCCTGACACCGGTCCAAAGCCTCGTGGCGGATATCCTTGAATTATGCCAGGCGCGTTTTCTGGCGCACGGCATCATGCTGGAAATCGCCGGTATCCCCAATATCGAAATCGAATGCCTGCCCCCCCAGATATCGCAAGTGCTCCTCAATCTGCTCAACAATGCCCATGACGCCGTCGAAACACTTCCGGAGAAGTGGATTCGTATCGGCGTTCAGGACGAAGGCGATACAATCGCCTTGACGGTTACCGACAGCGGCCGCGGATTGGCGCCCGAAACCCGGGAAAAGGCTATGCTGCCGTTTTTCACCACGAAGGAACCGGGAAAGGGTGTCGGCTTGAGGTTGAGCATTTCCGCGCAGATTCTGGAAGCGCACCACGGGGAATTGATCATTGACGCGAATTATCCAAACACCCGCTTTGTCGCCCGGCTGCCCAAGCACCAGCCGATCGGGACATGAACCGCCCATGGGCCGTTGCAACAACCCGCCAAGAATCGGCAATGGAAGCCGGTTCTTTTTACCTTGGACAAGGTGGACTCTATAGAAGCGGTGGATGTTTTCCACAAAGCGAAACGATTCCTGGATCCTTGAGAGTACCGAGTTCTTGCCTGTATTCATCTGTTCTGAACGTGCAATGGGGAATTTTTTGGGGGGTACGGAACGTAGGACAGACTGTCCAGTCTGCCTTTTTTGAAGCCAAGCCATGTCTGTGGACGGACAGGCTGGACAGCCTGTTCCACGCATTTGCCTTCATTTCTGATCCTGTTGGGATTCCGCAATCAATGCTTCAAGACGATTCTGTAATCCGTTCAACCAAAAAAACGACATTTTTCGAGTAATTGCAGCCTGTAACAAGGTTCGAGAAATCGGTACTCTCACACTGGGGTTATTTCGTCCATAAAGTCCCTGCCGTCCACGGGATAAACCGGTTGGCCGCCCCATGCGCAACGGATGCGCAGCCCGATGGTATTATGGATGGCGATCCCCATTCCGGCGCGTCCGTGCGCATGGGGTGCGGATTGGCGGGTGTGGCGTGCTATACTGGGAAGAGGTTTTTACCCTGAAGACGCGCCGTGCGTCGGGAGGGAGGATTCGGCGATGAACCGTTTGAAGACAATGATGCGCGTTTGCCCGAAGGGGATGGCGGCGGCATTTGCGGCATTGTGTTTCGTTGCGTTGACGGGGTGTCCCCGCGAGAAAGGACCGGAACTTTCAGTATCCGAGGCCAGCCATTATTTCCGTCCGAACGAAACGGTGTGGACCTTTTATGTTACGAACACCGGCCAGCCCGGGACGCCCATTCGCTTTGAAGCCGTGGTCAGCGCGCCGTGGATGGCGTTGACCCCGACGGGGGGCGTCAGTTCGGGGCCGAACGACAAGACCGGCATCGAGGTCCGCGTGATACCATCTGCCTTTACGCGCAAGGTGAATGAAGGCCAGATTATGGTCTACTGGGGACTGCAACAGATCTCGATACGTATCACGGCCGAAGCGCCCGACACGGCCGGGGAAGGCGAGGGCGAGGGGGAAGGCGAAGGCGAGGGCGAAGGCGAGGGCGAAGGCGAAACGGAACGGCGCGTTATTTATGTAAACCGCGACAATCCGTCGCATTTTCAGGATGGGACCACGTGGGAAACGGCTTTTTCGAGTCTTCAACGCGCCATTGACAAGGCGTTTTTCAAATTCGGGCGCGGCGAGGTTTGGGTGCGCGAAGGCATCTACGACGAAACGCGCTCCAATGCAAACGGCGCGCTGGTTTTGCGCCGCGGCATCGAGATATACGGCGGATTCGACGGCACGGAAACGGAACGGGCCCAACGTGATTGGGCCGTGCGCCGGACCGTGATTGACGGAAGCAAGGCGCGCAATGGCGCGGCGGCTTATCATGTGATTGTCGGGGCGGACGACGCCGTGCTGGACGGGCTGATCGTCCAGGGCGGACGCGCGACGGGCAGTGAAACCGGCCAGGATCGCGGCGGGGGGCTCTATATCGTTCGTTCGTCTCCCCGTATCGTCAATTGCACGTTTTCGAAAAACAGGGGCCTGTACGGGGCCGCCATTTACAGCGAGGGCGGCGTGCCTACCTTCCGCGACTGCCTGTTCGAGGAAAATATGGCTGTCGCCAAGGGCGGGGCAGTCTACATGACGCGCGGGGGCGGACGACTCGAACGATGCGTTTTTTCTGAAAACATGTCATGGGTCATCGCGGGCGCCCTTTGCTGCGAGAAGAACCCCATCGTGGCCAAGGGATGCCGGTTCGACACGAACCTGTGCATCGGAAACGGCGGCGGTGTGAATCTGCAGGAATCCACCTCGATAATCTCGGAGTGCCTGTTCAGAAACAACGAGGCCGGATTGTGGGGCGGCGGCATTTACGCCGAACTGTGCGCGCCGCGCATCGTCAACTGCGTTTTCATGGGCAACGTGGGCGTCGAGGGCGGGGGCATTTACAACAGCAGCGCGAATGCCGTCATCACGAATTGCACGCTGGCGTTCAACCGGGCCAACGCCAACATGACGGGCGGAAACGAACCGAATGCCAAAATCGGCGCGGGCACATCGCTGGCCAATCTGAAGTCCTCGCCGGTCGTGACCAATTGCATTCTCTGGGGAAAAGAAGGTGAGACGCCCGTCCAGAATTCCGATCCGGTCTCGCAACCGGTTATCACATACTGCAACGTGCGCGGGGGATATGCGGGTACGGGCAATATAAACGCCGACCCGAAATTCGTCGGATTGGGACTGGATGTGTGCGCGTTGAAAAACAGTTCTCCCTGCATTGATACCGGCCGAAATACCGGCGATACCGCCAGCGGGGTTGTCGTGTTGGATTTCCTCGGGCAGTCGCGCGGAATGGATGGTGACGGGCTTGGCGCCGGACCCACCGGCGACGGTTCGGATTACGACATTGGCGCGTATGAATACGTTCCGGGCACGGGCGAAGGCGAAGGCGAAGGCGAGGGCGAGGGCGAAGGCGAAGGCGAAGGTGAGGGCGAGGGCGAAGGCGAAGGCGAAGGTGAGGGCGAGGGCGAAGGCGAAGGCGAAGGTGAGGGAGAAGGTGAGGGAGAAGGTGAGGGCGAAGGCGAAGGTGAGGGCGAGGGCGAAGGCGAAGGCGAAGGTGAGGGAGAAGGCGAAGGTGAGGGAGAAGGCGAAAATCCCTTAAAAGAAGGTGAAACCTTCTGCCTCTTTTTCCAAAAAGTACACGATAATGAGGCATGGGGTATGGTAGAGCCTGAATTTGCCGCGTTGGCGGCGCGGCTGCTGCCGGAAGCCGCCGACTTGAACGGTTCGTCATGGGTTCAAGAGGAGCCGGAAGTCCTGTTCGAACTCAATGGAAACGGCCTGTTGGATTGCGTTCATGAATTGGCGTTGGTCGAGAAAGTTTTCAATACGCCGTTTTTCAAGTTGCCCAACGGACTCAAGCGATCTACGATTATTGAAGGGTGGAATAAGAACTATGCGCAATTGGCGGCCGATGTGGGCATGTATTGGCCGCTCATTGTTTTGTTGGGAGACGGGCTTCCGCAGTTGATGGTGGGTATGATGCTCATCGGCGACGGCTCTTCGGACTACTCGATTCCCGGTTATGTATCGTGCACCGGGTCGGCCGGTTTCATTCAGGCGCTTATGTTTCTGCTGGGCGATACGGCTGCCAATCCGCAAATTGATCTGAACAACTATGCGCGTTTTCCCCAATATTTCAGCAAGTATGGCGACGCGGACGGCGACGGATTCACCAACGCGGCGGAATTCGCGGCCTTTGGCCCGGATCCCGTTTCCTATGTGGCCGCGGCGCTTGACCCCACCATTGTTCCCCCCGCAAAGACTGCGAATGCCGCCGGTGAATCCCGTGAATAACCGCGCCGCATCCCCGTCTATACGGTTGTGACGGAAAAGAAACCGGATCGGCGCTGGTTCAGGCGCGTGAAGGATTGCCAGGAGATCAAGATCATGAACAGGAAAAAATGGGGCGCGGCAATGGCGGTACTGTGCGGTTTGGCCTGTCTGACGGCCGCCGGGGAGGATTTTCTGCATGCGCGCGTCAGTTACGACGCGGGCGACGGAATGATCAAAGGGCGGGATGACGCCGATTGGAGTTACGCGACCATCAACACGATTGTGCTGCCCAACGACACGTTGTGGGTGGACAAGAACGGCACTTTGGAACTCGAAATGTCCGGCGGTTCGTTTCTTCGGATGGCCGACGCGAGCAAGGTGGATATCGAAATGCTTCCGCCTTCCGGGCGGCTTCGGGGCTGGCATGGCTCGTTCTATGTGCAGCGAACGGCGCGCAGTACCGGCAGCATCGAATTCGACACGCCGGTATCCATGGTGGATGTGAATCAGGACAGCATGGTGCGGATAGACATCGTTGCGGAAGGCGGAACGACCGTCAGCGTGCGCTGGGGCAGCGCCACCGTGCGTTGCCAGGCCGGCGGCGACGTGGTCCTCAACGCAGGACAGCGATCCTACGTGGATCCCGGATACCTTCCGTCGGAACCGACCGCTTTCAATCCGAATGTCGAGGACGATTTTGACACATGGAACCGCGAACGGGCGCGATTGCTGGCGGAAGGCGAGGAACGCATTCCCAAGAAGGCCCCGATAGATCGGACCCCGATAGGGGTCAGGGATTTGTCGCCCTACGGCGAATGGGTCGAGGTGGAATCGGTGTATTACTGGCGGCCGACCGTCGTGGTTGATTACGTGCCGTATCGCTACGGCCGTTGGAGTTACGTCAGCGGGGCCGGATATTGCTGGGTGGAAAGTTACCCCTTTTCGTATGTCACGACACATTACGGTCGTTGGCGATACACCACGCGTTATGGATGGGTTTGGACCTATCGGGGCACATGGGGCCCGGCATGGGTGTCCGCCGTGCATTATGGACCGCATTTCGTATGGACGCCGCTGGATCCCTTCGACCGTCCCTGTACGGTTGTGGGTGGAACCTTTGCGGTGGGCCGGGCGCATTTCGGCCTGTATGCAAGTTCGTACTGTCTGGCGGACGACCTGCTGATGGGTTCCTGCTATGTGCGGCCGGTCACGCCCGTCATCGTGCGCTCCGTGCCCGTTACGCAGGTTACGGTTTGGAACATCAACATCGGTTCGAGTCACGGCCATCATCACGACTTTGCGCGCGATGCCCGCCTCGAGGTCAGGGATTATGCGCCGCGACGGGTGATCCGCGGTTACGACGCGTTGCCGTCGCGGGATCCTGCCCATGCGCGCATTGCCACGCTGGAGAGTTCCTTGGGCCGGCAGGAATTCGCGGCGCACCGCGGCGGACCGCCCCGGGAACGGGCGGCCTCCGTGCGGCCTGAAGGCGCCGCGCCGCTGCGCAACGTCAGCGTCGCGCCCGAAATCCGCGAGAGTGGACACGATCCACGCCGTTCGGCGGCGATTATGCGCGCGCCGTTGACAACAGAAGGCGCTTCAAGACTGCCGTTGCACCGCACAGAGGAAACGGCGCGTCCGGATCGCGGGGACCGGCCCGGTGGCATCCGGGATGCCCGTGGGGGCGGAGAGGCCACCCGTCCTGAACCCGGCGGCATCCGGGATGCCGGAAAGGCTCCGGAACGAGGTGACATCATCCCCAGCTCACGTCCCGAAGGGCAGCGTTCGCGCGATACGGATTCTGCTGTCCGCGTGCCCCAAAAGAGCCCGGCCGATAGCCCGGAACGCGGCGCCAGCCGCGGCAACCGCCTGGGCGAACAGGCAGGCCCGGTCCAAACCGTGCCGGATCGCACGCCGACACGGCGTGACGACGCGCCCCGGCCGGAGCGGGAGACGGTACGTGGCAACCGCTTGGGCGAACAGACAGGCCCGGTCCAAACCGTGCCGGATCGCACGCCGACACGGCGTGACGACGCGCCCCGGCCGGAGCGGGAGACGGTACGTGGCAATCGCTTGGGCGAACAGACAGGCCCGGTCCAAACCGTGCCGGATCGCACGCCAATACGGCGAGAGACAACGCCAAATCCCGAACGGAACATCGTCCGTGGCGGATCTTCCAGCATCCAAGTCAATCCCGTTCCCGCGCCGGAACGGAATATGTTGCGTTCACGTTCACGCGAATCGGTTCCGGCGCCTGTTCCCATGCGCGGACCGGAGCCCGCGCCCACCCGTACGTCTCCGCGCCCCAGCGAGGCAATGCCCCAGGCGCCAACGATGCCGTCCCCCGCGTTGCCTCGAACGCAGATGGAGCGGACCCGGCCTTCGGCAGTGTCCATGCCGGTTCCCCGCACGCAGGATTCGCCGGCTCGCCGTCCGGCATTGGCCGAACCCGTCATGCGCCCTGAATCCCGCCCCACGGAAACGGCCCGGCAGGCCATGCCGCCTCCTTCGCTGGCGAATCCATTGCCCCGTTTACAGGATTCGGGCGGCGGATCGGGTTCTCGTGGGCGAAGTGTTGAAGTACAACGGTTGGGACCGCCGCAGCCTTCCGCGCCTGAACCCGTCCAACACATTGCGCCGCGCCAAGAGACCGGCAGAGTCGGCATGGGCGGCGGCGGCCGAGGGGCCGGCTTTGGCGGTCCCGAGGGATCAAGAAGACGCTGATGAAACCGTGCGCAGGGGAGTCTGACCCGCGTGCCTTGCCAAAAGAATATTCCGCGTCCATGCGCGATGTCGCAGGCGCAACAGGGAGGTCGTGGCCGTGAGAAACATGAATGGAAAAAACGAACCTATTGCAAGTGGAACGTATTGGATTCAGCGAATAAACAGCCGCGGATTCAGTCTGTTTAATCTGTTGTTGGCGGGGGTGGCGGCCCTTCTATCGGCGGGCTGTCCCGATGTGCCGGTTATCTTGATCCAACCCCAGTCGCAGACCGTCGAGGCGGGCAATGTGGCTTCGTTCACCTGTGTGGCGATCGGCGCATGGCCCTTGTCGTACCAGTGGAAAAAAGACGGCGCGGAACTCTGGGCGGCCAATTTGGCTACCTACACCACGCCGCCGGTCAACGGTCTGTATGCGGGCCAATACATTTGCGAAGTGTCGAACGCCCACGGAAAGGCCGTTTCCCAGCCGGCCATGCTTACCGTGGTGGCGTCGTCGCACTCCGAAGACTACCAGCGGGGCTTTCTTGCGGGATTCGCCAACGACGAATGGTACTGGAAAGGCTTCGACGACAGTTACGATACCCGATCGAACACGCCCCTCTATTATCAGGGCGGCGATATTCCCAATCCGCAGTCGCCCGACTACGATCGCGGCTATTACGACGGCATCTGGTACGCCTACAACGATGGTTATTTCGTCTGCTACGACTTCGCGTTCACCATTGGATTCAGTGAAGGATACGACGCCGCGTTTTATTCGGGATACCTGACGTTCCTTGGAAGCGATACCCATGTCGAGTTGGGCGACGGCGGCTGGGACGACGGTTACAACGACGGGTTCTCGGAAGGCCGCGTGTTTGGCGCCTTCGATTTCGAGGACGGCCGGGCCTTCGATTGGATGGACGCCATGGCCGATTACCGCTCGGGCACGGATCTCTACTTTCAGGAAGTGAATGTCGGGACCGGCGAGTATGGCCCCGTCGAACTGTACGTGTATGGGACGGATCCGGCCGGGAAAAAGGCCCGCGCCGTCCGCGGCGATGCCGCGAAGTCGCATGCCATTTCTTACCGCCCGTTGACGGCCGACGAGCAGGCCCTTTTCAACAAAAAGCCCGCGAAATCCCCGCGGAGTTCCCGCACGCTGACGCTGACCACGACATGGCTTCAGCGAATCGAGGCATACCGCGGCACAATCACGGGAACCCGATAACGTCCTGATACGATGCTCCCGCAATATCTTGTCGTACCGTGTTTGATTTGACTTTTGCGCCGGATTTTCTTAGAATAATGCTAAGAAGTGGGGTTTGTGTAGGTACGTGAGGCAATCGAATACTCGACGACAAGAAGCGGAAGAAATTATGGAAGCCATAAGAGGGGATGCCGTATCGCGACTGGAAGCGGCGGTGAATTCGTTGAAAAAGAAAGGCGGCGTGCTGACTACGGGCGAAAAGCCGCTCGGCGGTTTTTCCCATTCCGGCGAACTGATTTGGTGGACGCGGGAAACAGGGGATCACGCCGGTGCGCGGGAGGAGGTTTTTTCCCTTGAATCGGCTGCCGCGCCGGAATGGCCAGAATCGGAACCGGCGCCGGAGTTGGCCGAGTTGGAAAGGGCGGTGGTGGATCTCAAGATGGAGATTGCGCTGCTGCGCGGTCAGGAAGGCTGGCTGCTTTCGACAAACGAGGACTTGATTGAGCGCCTGGCATCCGCGCGTTCCGAAAAACGCCGTCAAGCCGAATCGCTGGGCGAGGCCCACCGCGAGATCAATCGACTGCGCCAGGCGCTGGCGGAGTCCGAGGAAGGCGCGAGCCGTTTCAAGCGCTTGCTGGGTGAGGCCGAACGGCAACGCGAAGAGGCGGCGTCCATGGCGTCTTTTTTAGCGGATCAGATTACTCTGCTGCGTGCCGAGAACAATCGCCTGCGGGCGTCGCTCGAAGACGGGGAAGCCCGGGAGGAGGCCAACCGCCGGCGCGAACGCATCATTTTGGAAGCCCTGCTGACCGGGGGATCCGTCCGGAAAATCGGCGAAATTTTACACGCGGCGGGGATCATCACGGACGAACAATTGAAGGCGGCCATCGCCTCGCAGGCATCGTCGCGCGGACGTATGATGGGCGCCATCTTGGTTGAATGCGGCCATGCCGGCGAACTCGATGTGGCCCAGGCTGTGGCCTGTCAGTGCAGGCTGTATCTGATCCGCCTTGACGACACCCGGGTGGTGGACGAAAGCAATGCGCGTCGTCTGGGTTGTGAATTTTGCCGTCGGCATGCTTGTATTCCGCTACGGACGACCGACGACTGCGTTTTTGTGGCCATGGCCAATCCACGCGACGCGTCCGCCATTGACGCGCTTGAAAACATGCTGCAACGGCGCGTCGAACCCCTTGTGACGACGCCGTCGGATCTCTCGGCGGCCATCGGCCGTGTATTTGCGAACTGATCCGAAAGGTCTTGATCCGTTCTTGCGTCCCGACGGGGATTGTGGCACTCTTTCACGGAGAAACGGGAGACGGGTGCGATGCGGCGATGCGGCTTCACCCTCATTGAATTGCTGGTGGTGATCGCGATCATCGGCATACTGGCGGCCATCCTGCTGCCGGCCTTGGCGCGCGCGCGGGAAGCGGCGCGCCGATCAAGTTGCGCGAACAATCTCAAGCAGTGGGGCGTGGTTTTCAAGATGTACGCCAACGAGGCGCGCGGCGGCCTGTTTCCGCCGATTCAGCAAACGCGTTCCGGGCAACTGGGCTGTTATCTTACCCCCTATGTTTCCGGCGTCTACCCGGATTACGTCACGGACCCGCGCATCTATGTGTGCCCGTCGAGCGCAACGCACACGGAACGCAAGATGTACTACGATGCCGCGAACGGCGACGATGCGCAATTCTGCCCGGAATGTCTCGGCCAGCCGATTCTCATCAACCGGTGGCCGCAGGGTCTTCACAATCGCTGGTGGCGGGCCGACGATTCATACGTGTATTTCGGTTTTATGTATGACCGTTGCGACGACCGGCCGGAATATCTGACGCCGCCTTCCGAGTACGAGGCGCTCATCCACATGTTTCGCCCGGAGATTGCGCTGCCCGACGAAGGCGTCCAAAAGCAATTTGTCCAGCATTGGCTGATTATCCTGACATCGCCGGACATGATTGCGAATTGGCAGGCCGCCGACACCGATTTCCGCCTGTACCCGTTGCCGTCGCTCGACAACGACACGACGGATCCGCGCCTGGAAGGATGCGGCAACGGCGGCGGACGCACCGTCCATCGTCTCCGCGAAGGCGTCGAACGCTTCTGCGTGACTGACATCAACAATCCCGCAGCCGCCGCAATGGCACAGAGCGGCGTCTTTATCCTATTCGACACCGTATCCGCGAAAGCCCAGGATTTCAACCACGTGCCGGGCGGCGCCAACGTGCTCTACATGGACGGGCACGTCGAATTCCTGCGCTATCCCAACCCCAAGGCGCCCGTCCTGCGCACATTCGCCATCGCCAACCAGCTTCTGTCGGAATAGGCAAGGATACCTTCTGGTCAGGCCTCGTATTCTTCAAGTTCTTCCCTGAGTTTCTTGACCTTGAACCCGGTAATTTTGGAGAGCGCAAAAATGGCGTCTGAAGGAGAACCGCCATAGCATTGTAGCCATGCCGGCGGATTGTCCGGATGAACGTCAATCCACGCGGTATCGGCGCCACCCTGGCCCCCATGCTGGCTCGAAATTCTGTGTTCGACTTTCCATAAACGCAGAATGTCTTCCTTGGGTATGATCCAGCAATGGGCATCGAAAGGGGATATGCCCAAACAGATCGCCAAATCGTAGCGCTGATCACGCAGTTGCTGGAACTTGTAACAACCGTTGGCCCAAAGGGTGCTGATCTTTATTTCGACTCTCTTGTTCTCGATGATTCGGTCGGCATCGGAGTCCCCGGACCGTACAACGTTGAACCCGCGGGCGGCCAGCCAGCCGGCAACCAGATCCTTGCTGTTTTCGGAGACAAGATGAGGAGAACTTGGAAAAAACGACCGGTAAAGATCATAGATTGGCCCTGTCTCTTTTTTTGTTTTCCTTGGTTTTTTCATAAAAAAAACTTTGCGTTTGCACCTTCTGCGCATATGATTGGAACGGATAGTACTGTAAAACTAGTTCTCACATTTCGAGTGAAACCGGTGTTTGCCACGATCATTTTCGTCGGCTGGGGAGAATGATTGACCGCGCAATCGTAATGGTAAATATCCCTGAGTTTATCCGCGTTCATGTTGTAGGGTCGAGGATCATCAATGATGCGGATAGAAAAAGCAGGGATATCATTTTCGATGTACCATCGTCCCCAGTAAGAAAGAATGTTGTCTGCGGGAAGCCTTAACTCCGATGCTTCAATGTGCCCTTTGAAAAGCAATCGAAATGTTTGGATGCGATCTTCAATTAAGACAGCGAGAGAGGAAAGTGCTTCACGAGGTTCTTGCCATTGGAGATTGTCCAAAAGATCGACAAAGAAAAATGCCGTATGGCGAACGAAATTCAAATATTGAGCTTGGGGCCATATGTTTCCGCCCAATAAGAGTTGAATGGCGGTACTTGGATAACCAAGTCTTTTCAAATCGCTATCGGAAAATCTTTCCAAAAGGCGTCTTATTCGGACGGCGGGATTGTAGCGCCAATTGTCCTCAAAAGCGAGATAACTTGCGGCTTCCACAATACAATCACGTTGAAGTGCAAACTCGTTGTCAGGGCTTTTGGACATCAATGAGATCACAGACTGTGAATATGGAGTAATCCAGATCAGCGGAAGATATGACGATGTTTCTAAAAAAACCATTTTTGTTTACCTGTCTGTGATTTTACTGAACATGATCTCGGGCAGATCCTATTAGACGCATCATTGCACAGCCGGAATTGGTTGTCAAACGCATGCATGCATCAATACGCTGCTTCATGTATGCTGTATGGAAATGAAAACAGAATGAAGGACATGAACATTCGCGTGTACAGTTTGGCATATCCGGTGACGGCGCTTGGGCCGGGGCAACGGGCTGTGTTGTGGGTGGCGGGGTGCGGACGCGGATGCGCAGACTGCATCAGCCCGGAAATGCAGCCCTTGGATGCCGGGCGCGCGGTGCCGGTGGCCCGGTTGGCTGAGCGCGTTTTGGGCATTTATCCGCCGCTCGACGGGTTGACGGTGTCGGGGGGCGAGCCGTTCGATCAGGCGGAATCGCTGGCGGCCTTTCTCCGGATCGTGCGCCGGCATCGTCCGGCGTGGACCGTCATCGTGTATTCGGGATATGTCATCGGGGAGATCCGCGCCGATCCCGTCCGGACGTTGTTGCTGAAGGAATGCGATGTGTTGATTGACGGCCCTTACCAGCGCGAAATGCCCCGGATTCATCCGCTGGCGGGATCGGGCAATCAGCGCGTGCATGGCCTGACGGCCGCGGGGGAAGCGATGCGCGCCGCGATGGAATCAGGCCCCGTGGAACAAGTGAACCTCGGATTTGGCAGCGGAACGCTGGACATGATCATCGGCGTGACGGAACGCGAGACGCGCGCGGCGGTGTGCGAGGCGTTCCATGCCGGCGCGCCGGATGCAATCCAAGGACAAGGAAACGGCTCATGCGGTATGTGAAGGCCTGCCCGCGGTGCGGACATTTGAACGATGAGTTTGCGGAATCATGCGAACGGGACGGGGAGTTCCTCGGCATGGTGCCCGCCGCGATGGCGCCGGACACGCCGCCGGAACCCGTTGCGGAGCCTGTTGCGGAACCCGTTGCGCCCGGCGAAGCCGACGTCCTTCCCGAAACGGAGCCGGTTTGCGAAACGATCCAGGCGTTGTATCTCGAAACGGAATCGGGCGCGACCCACGAGGTGCGCAGCGGATGGGTCGTCGGCCAGGCGCATCCCACGAGCGCGGCGCAGGTGCAATTGTCGGGCTTGACGGGGTTGAACTACGTTCATCGCAGCCATTGCCAATTCGAGTTGCGCCCGGACGGCTGGCATGTGATCGCAATTGCCCAGCCCGAATACACAAATCCCACCTTCGTGAACCAGACGCGGCTGATGCCGGGTCAGCACGCGCTGTTGCGCAACGGCGATCGCCTGGTGCTGGCCAATGTGCCGCTGAATGTGCGAATCCTGGAAATGTGATCCCGATCGCGGCTCTACACGAATCCCAGGTGTTCGCGTTCGATTTCGAGGTATTCGAGCACGAGGCGGTTTTTGGCGTCGGCGACGCAGTGGTGGTTGCAGTGGATGGAAGGATTCACGCCGAAGAATTTCGCCTTGTTCCTCATCCAGAAATCGCTGAACCGTTCGTGTTCGATGCTGCCGAGCAGTCCGGACTCGCGGTTGTAGGCCTTGTCCTGGCAGGTGTAGACGCGCATGTCGGCGCCGATTACGGGAAGGATCTGCAGATAGGGGCACCATGAATACGGCTTCGCGAACACGGTCTGTTGTTCGTGGTAGGCGTGATAAATCTCGAATGCGTCCGATTCGAATGCTTCCCGTGCGCGTGCGATCTGGCCATTCACGTCCGCGAAAAACGGGCGGTGATACGCATTGTTTTCCGCGCCGCTGTCGGCGATCACACAGGGCGAAATCTTGATGCTGTCCGCGCCGAGGTCTTTGGCCATGTGGATGAAATCGAACACATGCGGGGCATTTTCACGGTCCACGACGAGGTTGATGCCGAGCCGGCATGCGCCCCCAAGCGATCGAAAACGCCGGATATTCCCGATGACGCGGTCGAACTCCTCTTCGTCCACGCCCCGGTAGCGCGCATAACTCGGCGCGTCCCATCCGTCCATCGAAATCCGCAGCCATGCCGCCGACCTTGCGAACAATGCGGCCGTGTTGCCTTCGAGCCGGGCGCCGTTGGTCAAGGCTGCGAAGGGAATGCCCGAGGCGGCCAGGCGTTCCGCCGCCTCGTGCAGATGCGGGTAACAAAACGGATCGCCGCCGCCGCTGAACGTCACCGCCTGCACGCCCATCGAGGCAAGGTCCTCGACGATTTCCAGCATCTTCTCGCGCGGAATGGATTCGCGCGGATCCATATCCCGGCCCAGTTGGAGATTCGGCGCGCGGTACGCGCAATACCGGCACCGATGCGAGCAGGCGTTGGTCGGCTTGATGCGGATGTGCAGCGGCGGGCGTATCTCCCCGATATCGCGGGGCAGCGACGCCAATTTCCCCGGAAAATGGAATATTTTCAGCCGTGAATACCGCACACGCATCCTTTATGTGAAAAAAGCGAACTCGTAGTCGCCGGTGTACCCGGCTTTCTCGAACATCCAGAGCCATTCGTCCGGGCGCAGGAAACTCTCGCAGGTCAAGGCCCAGCATTGGAGATTGAAGAGTTCTTTGACGGTCCGGTAACTTTCGACGGCGACGTATTTGCGCACGCCGACGCGCTCGATTTCGGCCAAGGCCGCCGCCAGCGCCGGCAACGGCAGATTATGCAGGGTCATCAGGGAAAGAACCAAGTCGAAGCAGCCGCGCTCGAACGGATACGGGTCTTCCGCCTTGTGCACGAAAAGACGGCCGCGGATTTCTTCCTTGGCTGTCTCGATGGCGTAGGACGAAACGTCGAACCCTGTCACCTCGGCGTCCGGCAACAGGCGGGACAATTCATAAAGGAGATGCGCCTTGCCGCAGCCCACATCGAGAATGCGCGCATTCGGCGGCAGTTCATAGGTATCGGCCAATTTGCGGGCAACGGGCGCCCAGCGGCCGTCGTAGCGGTAACCGCCGTAGCCGTAGCGGCGGTCGCCGTCCCAGTAGTCGCGGCCGTATTGGCGCGAAACCTCGCTGCAATGAACTTTATCGTCCATCATCCGCCCCACGTAATCGCGCGCGGTCCGCGTATGCAGCGGCGTGATGATCTCGACCTGTCTTCCCATGATTTTTTATTTCCTGGCAGCCCGAATGACAGCGGCTATGTTTTCGGGTGTGATGCCGTAATATTTCATCAAATCGGCCTGGGAACCGTAATGATCGGGAAACGCGTCCGGAAGGCCTATGCGGCGGAAACGCGTTCCGCGCAGCGAATCGTCCTCCGCTATCAGCGCGGCGATCGCGCTGCCCAGACCTCCCGCGGGCACATGTTCTTCGACCACGACCGCAAGGGGGACGCTCCGGATTGCCGCTGCGATTGCCGGGGCATTCAACGGCTTGATCACGGGACAATGCAGGATCGCCGTTTGACAGCCTTCCCGCGCGAGCGCCTCGGCGGCGGGCGCCGCCGCGTGCAGCGTCACGCCGGTTGTCAGGATCAACGCGTCGGATCCCTCGCGGATTGGAACGACATCGCCGATTTTCATGTCCACGACATCCGGTGTTATGGGTGGTTCGTTGCCTTTGCCCAAACGGATGTAGGCGGGTCCGGGCCGATCCTGTACGGCCAACATCAGCCGCCGCATTTCGGGGGCGTCCGCCGGGGCGATCACCGTCATGTTGGGCAGCGCCCGCATCAGCGCGAGGTCGTCCGTCGCCATGTGGGTCGGTCCCAGCGGCGCATAGACGAGTCCGCCGCCGTTGCCGACAAGGCGCACATCGAGGTTGTGCATGCACACATCCAGCGCGACCTGTTCGTAGGCGCGTCGCGTGAGAAATACCGCGAGCGTGTTCACATAGACGATGCGGCCTTCCGCCGCGAGTCCGGCCGCCATGCCGACCACATTGGCCTCGCTCACGCCTTCCATGAAGAATCGGTCCGGCATTTCCTCGCGGAAGGCGTTGAGCGTGCCCGAACCCAAATCGGAACCGATGAAGACCACGCGGGGGTCGCGTTTGGCGAATTCGTGAACCATGTCGAGGGCCGTCTTGCGCATCAGGGCTGCTCCAGCGCCTGGTACAATCGGGCGATTTCGTCTTCGGCCAGGCGGTTCTTGTGGTGCCAGCCCGCGTTTTGTTCCGCGAACGGCAACCCTTTGCCCTTGATGGTGTGGCAGATGACGGCGCCGGGGCGATCGGCCGCAAGCGGTAACCGCCGGAAGACGTCGCGCAAGGCTGCCGGATCGTGTCCGTCCACTTCGGCCACGCTGAATCCGAAACTTCGCCATTTGTCCGCGAACGGTTCGAGATCCTGAACGGAAAAAGTGCTTCCATACGACTGCATTTTGTTGTAGTCCACGACGGCGGTGAGGTTGGACACGCGGTGCTTGCCCGCGGCCATGGCCGCCTCCCAGACGGATCCTTCGTCGCATTCGCCGTCGCCGAGGACAACAATCACGCGCGCGCTGGATTGGACCATGCGCGCATGGATCGCCATGCCCAGTCCGATCGAAAGGCCGTGGCCCAGGCTGCCCGTCGAGGCTTCCACGCCGGGGATCTTGCGCGCGTCCGGATGGCCGCCCAGAATGCCGTCGAACGCGCAGAAGCGTTCCAGTTCCTCTTCGGGGAAAAAGCCTTTTTCCGCCAGTATCACATACAGGGCGAGGCATCCGTGGCCCTTGCTCAGGATGAGGCGATCGCGACCCGGCCAGTCGGGCCGTTTCGGATCGTAACGCAGGATATCGTCATACAGCACGCGCAGGATTTCGACCAGCGAAAAGGCCGATCCGACGTGGCCGCGGCGGCTGGCTTTCAGGCAGTCCACAATGCGGCGCCGCAATGCCAGCGAGCGTTCGTCCAACGGCGTTTCGCTATGGGTATCAGCCACCGTAAGGGAAATCCTTATACGTGTCCGCGATCCGGGCATACATCCTACGGGCCTTGTCCAATTGCCCGGCCAACAGGGTCTCTTCGTCGCGGGAATCGCCCGCGAATCGCCGCCGCGCCAGATGTTCAGGAATGAATTCGTTCAGCAAAATTGCGCACCATTTGACCGCGAAAAGACTATAGGCCATGGGAAGCCGCTTTGCAACCGAAGACCCGCGCCGAAGTTCGGCGCAAAGCCGTTTTGTGAAGATTTTCCGGTGATCATCGCTCAGCGTCATACCTGGATGAAGCAGGAAATCGGCGATTAGTTTTGCTGGGTCGTCCCAGCCGAAAAACTCGAAATCGAAGAAGACCATTTCCCCGTCCGGACGGCGAATCGCGTTGTGAAATCCAAAATCGGACGGGCTCAGGATGCGCTCGCCGGATCCGATGGGCGAATGGGTCGAAAGGCCCTCGCGCGCCGCGCATTCCTTGATCCATTGAACGATAGCGTCGAATAACGGCGCCAAGAACCTTTCGAGAAACGCGCGAAGTTCCTGGTCCAGCGGACGGTCTTGATCCAGGCGCATTAGGCGTTGAATCCGTGCGTTGATGTTGCCGATGGCCTCATCCCACGCAAAACAGGCCTCCGCGGCGCTTGTTTTCCATGCGGGATTGCCTTGGCTCAAACGGTCCAATGCGAGGACAAATTCGACCGCGGCATCCAAGTCGTTCGGCGCGGGCGCATCGCCGGCCTGCGCGCCTTCGATGAAATCGTAAACGGCCAGATTATGCACGCGGTCGCATGCAATGGGGCGCGGGATCCGTTCGATCCCATTTGCATGCAGAAATTGCAGGGCCGAGAATTCGATTTCCAACCCGTTGCGTTCCGGCGAAACGGCGTATTCTTTTACTGCATGGACGGCGCCATCCGCGGTCCTTGCGCGAAACACGCGGCTGTTGCGTCCTGCCGCGGCGCGATCGAATGCGACGATCGGCTTGCCGATCAGGGATTCCGCCCATTTCATGCAGTCATCCATGCCAACACGACCTTGTAAAATAGTCCCGGATGGATTTCCACGAATCGAACGACAGCCAGTTTCCCCTTTGGGAGTAGGCGCCGTCCGGCGCGTAGAGGATTTTTTCGACATTCGCGGGAAAGTCCGGTTCCAAAAACGTCTCCTCGAGGTCGTCCACGAAATGCGTGCAGCCCAGCGCCCGGATGCGGGCGAGTTTGCCGGCGCGGGTTGCCTCGAAAAAGATGTGATTGCGGGACAGGCCAAGCCACCCGCGCCGTTCCAGCCACGCCCGCGCCGTTTCGCGTAGGTCCGGTCCTTCGGGCGCGGCAGCGGCGTATTGCGTTTTATGGCTTACGATAAACACCAGCGCACCGTGTTCGCGGCATGCGTCGAGGAAGGCCTTGACTCCGGCCATGAGCCTTGCGCCTTTCATGCCGGGACCGTAGATGTGCGCCTGCAACGCCTGCCATTTCATTTCGCCATCCGGCAACCGGCGTATTTGGTCGCGAATCGCGCGTTTGCCCTTTGCCGCGTTGGGTGGAATCCAGCCGCATTCGACGGCGCGGCGAAACAGAATACCGTCGTACCCGGCAATGGTGTTGTCCAAATCAACGCCGATTACGCATGGAACGGCGTCGCGGCGTACCGACGGGCCGATGGGGCATTCTGGCGTATGGCGCTTCACGAAACCTCGACGAGTTGCGTCATGGCTCTTCACCGGGAAACAGTTCTTGCAGGGTCCGGCGTTCCCGGAGGGCTTCGGTTTGTTGGCCGGCCTTCTCCAGTGCGTCAATTAGCAATCTGCGCGCGGCGGGTCTCACCGGATCGCTTACCAGCATTTTCCGGGCCAATTCGATCGCGCCCGGGGCATCGCCTTTTTCCAGAAGAAGCCGGGCATATCGGGACAACACATAATAGCCGCCCGCGTTGAACGCCAGCGCCTGCCGGTACCCTTCCGCCTCGATATCCGCGCCGTTCGCGCCCACCTGCATTTCCAATTTGGATTCTTGCCGCAGCAAACCGGCCACGTAGTCTTCGTCCACGCCCCAAAACCGGAACGCGGGCAGGAGTTCTTTCACGTGCCGGAGCAGTACCGGCGGAGTGAACGCCATGCGCCGTTCGCAATCGGATTGATCGAGTGGCGCGGACGCAGCGTGCGCCCGTGCCGGTTCGGGCAGCACGGCGGCGATGCGATCGGAAAGCGCGGCGGCTGCCGCGTGGGTCCCCGTAAACGTGAAATGAACAAAGTCCCAAAAAAGATCGTTGCCCGCCATGCCGGATTCGCCCCGTTCTGACAGGATCGCTTCCAAATCAATGAACTGCACGCGATCCGAAGGTCCGCGCGCGGCCGTTTCGGCGATAATTCGATTTTGTTCGCTGTCCGTGCGCATCGGCAGGCAATCGTAATCGCGCGCCCTGCGAAAATGTGCCACGGCTTCATCGCGCATTCCAAGGCGTAGGCAGCAGACTCCCATCCGATACTGCAACTCCGCATGTGAATCATCCAATGCGGCTGCTTGCCTATACGCTTCAATCGCTTCGGCGTATGCGCCGGTTTCCTGCCTTGCGCGGCCTTTCCGGAAATGGGCGTCCCACGGTTCGCTTTTCGATTTGTCCCAGCCGGGCGGGTGCATCGAGGCAAAGGGACGCCAGTCCCGGAGATTACTTCCAACACTGCAAAAAAATACCTTTGCCCCCGCCTTGACGCCGGCCGTGCGAATCGCGTCCAGATTGTCCCGAAAGCGGCCGCGCATGGCTTGGCACGGGGGGCTGTCCGGCCTGCAGCGGCGCAACGCCTTGAGATATTCACCGGCTTCCTGGGCGCGGGGAAGCCATGGCCGCCACAGCATGTTTCGCAGCCATTGAACGGTTCTCAGATCGCCGAGCGTCACCCAGACCCGGATGGCCGCCGGACTTGCCGCCCGATCCGATCCCCAGGCGGGGCCAAACGGTCCCGAAAATTCGTTGTTGCCCATGTAGACGATGAACAGGTCCGGTTCGAGAGCCGCGCAGGCTTCGGCGGCATATCGCATGACGTGGGAGTTCAGCGCGGGACAAGACGCGTTGTACACCTCGAACCGCAGCGAGGGAAAACGCGCGCCCAATATGACTTCCAGCATGGGGGCGAGGCCGTATGCGGCGTCGGGCGTGCAACCCAGCGCGGCGGATTCGCCGAAAATAAAGATACGGTACACATCGGCGGCCTTTTGGGCCGGCACGCGGAATCCCAGGTCGTCCAGGTTCATGATTTTTCCGACGGGCATCGTCATGAATTGTTGATAAAACGCCGGATTTGTCACATGATAGGTCTGGCCGCCGAAGGTCTTTTCCAAGAGAAACCGATTACTTTGGCCGTACCCGGAAACACGCAAAATACCCTCGAACACGCCCGCGAACACGAAGGGTAAAAGGATCAGCAGCAAAAAAACGCCCGCCCGAACGCCCCACGGGCGTTTTCGGCCCAGCGGATCGTGCAAGGATTCTTTCGTATCCAATGTGCTCACGGTGCAATTACCCTGCCCTGCGCAACCCCGGGAACTTGTGGTGAGTTTTACGCAGCCGGATGCGTCACGTCTTGAGTTTACACACTTCGCCCCTGCCCGGCAAGGGAAGATTTGCCGTTCGTGCCGGATCGGGGAAATGTTGAATAGAATAAGGGCGCCGGTTTCATCGCCGGCGCCCCTGGATTAGGCAACTGCATTCCGCCTTGGGCTATTTTCTGCGTCGCACAACGGTTGCGCCGCCCATTGCCAAGGCGCCCGCCAGAAGGCCAAGGCCCATGACGCCCAACAACGGCAGGCCGGGTTGCGAGGTCTCATTGACCGTCAACGAAGCGGTGTTGGATACAATCACGGTCGTGTTCGAATCGGAAACCTCCGCATGGTAGACGCCCGCATCCGACAATTGCAGCATATTCAGCCATAGACTCTGGTCCGTGCCGATCGTGCCGGAAACGCCTTGTTTCTTCCATGCGTAACCCAGCGGCGGGAAGCCGCCCATGGCCGATACGCTGAAGGTATACGATTCGCCCTGTGTTCGTGTGCCGCTTTGCGGCTGTGAGGTGATGGTTACCGGTTGGGCCACGTCCAGCCGTCCATGCCCGGAGGAATACGTGGCGCGCAAATCAGTCACGTCGCACCAGTATTCACCCGCGTCGGCCTCGATGACACCCGTGTTCAGGAAGATCGATGTGTTTCCGCCGACGCGCACGATGGCCTTGGCCCCATTGTCGAACCACCACTGGTAACTAAACGGCGGACGCCCGCCCGTGGTCGTTACAGAGAACCGCGCGCGATCACCAACATACCGCTTGATGTTTTGCGGGTTGGCCGTGAACGCCAGCCGCGCGCTGCCCACGAAGAGATCCACCTGTTCGGACGATGCCGAATAAGGCGTGGTGTTCGTGACATAACACCAATACTTGCCCTCGTCGCTAACCCTAGCGTCGTTGATGGTCAATTTGCGCGCCTTGGCGCCCGTGATGCGTCCGCCGTTCATCAGGGCGTTCACACCCTTGTACCACTGGTACTTGAAGGGATTGTCGGTGCCGCTGGCCATTATGACGGTGAACTCGACGGACTGGCCGATCTCGACAAATCCGCTTTCCGGCGTGACGGTCACCCGGTCAATGATCGGCGGATCGTTTACGCTTAGGAAGGCGGGATTTGTGTCCACCTCGCCCACGGAGTTGCTGACGTGACAGCGGTAATAACCCTCATCCGATTCAGCCACCACAGGGATGGTATAGGAATAGGCGAGGGCGCCCGGGATGTCCACCCAACTGGCGCCCACTTGCCGCTGCCAACGGTAACTGATTCCGTTGGGATAGTCGCTGCTGCCAGGGTCCACTACCACGGTGAAGACGACTTGGGATCCTGGATCGACGGTTTGTGATTGCGGATTGGAGACGATGGCGGGATCGCTTACGGTCAGCATGACCGGATTGGAGGGAATATATCCGTCAGCGCCTCGAACCACGCAACGGTATGTGCCCTCGTCCGGATCTTTCACCGCGTCCGTAATGCTCAACGCCGCTGTGGTCGTTCCCGAAAACTTCGCATCGTCGGACAGATTGTCCCAATTGGTTCCGTTGAACTTTTGCCACTGGAATTCCACGGTTCCGCTGCCGGCGGCCGTCAACGAGAAGATGACCCCGCTGCCTCCGGGCAAAATCACCTTGGATTCAGGCTGGACCAGGATGGCCGGATCGTTTACGGTCAATACCGCAGGATTGGACGCATTCATGCCCACATCGTTGGTTACTTCGCAGACGTAGGCGCCCTCGTCCAGATTGGTCAACGACGTGATGGTCAGCGTGTCCGTCTGCGAACCGGAAATTTCGGCGCTGTCGGAAAGCGCGTTTCCATCCTTGGTCCACCGGTAAGTGAACGGGATGGTGCCGATGACCGACACCGTAAACGTGACCGATTTGCTGTAATCGCGCGTTGTCGAAACCGGGTGCGTGGTAAAGGTTACGGGATCCTTCACGAAAAGGAGCGCGGCCGGCGATTGGGCTGTTCCGGCCGTGTTGCTTACCACGCATGAATACATGCCTTCGTCCGCTTGGGCCGCATCCAAAACGTTCAGGACCGGGGTGTCGGTTCCGCTGTACTTGCCCGGCGTGTCGGCCAGATCCGTTGCGCCTTTGCGCCAACGATAACTCAGCGTGGGCGATCCCGACGCGGTTATCGTAAATGTGACCGTCTCGCCGGGAACCACCGTCGCATCGTCCGGCGGAAGCGTAATCACCGGCGGATCGTTGACGGACAAGGTCGCCGGATTGCTTGTGACGTTTGCGTTGGATTTCGTGCCGGCGGAGTTGCTTACGAAGCAGGTATAGACGCCCTGATCGGTTTCCGCAACGCCATTGATGACATGGGTGGACAGCGTCGCATCCGGAATGTTGACCCCGTTCTTCATCCATTGATAAGCCAGCGGTTCGGCGCCCTCCGCCACAACCATGAAGGCCGCCGTGTTGTTAGGCGGGATGGGATCGCGTGTTAGACTGGCTGGATGCGAGGTAATTACCGGCGGATCGTTCACGTTCAGCGAGGCAATCGAAGACACAACACCGCCCGGCTCTGCCATGTTGGCGATTGTGCAGGTATAATCGCCCTGATCGGCCTCGCTTACGCTTGCAATGCCGTAGGTAAACACAAACAGGTTTTGCGTGCCGGATGCAACCGTCGCGGCATCACGTTTCCATGTATAGGAAAACGGTGGCGTACCCGCATTGATCGAAAGCGAAAACTCCGCCGGATCGGTCGGATCGAGAGTCTGCGAGATCGGCTGAACGGCAATCACCGGCGGATCGTTCACGGTGAGCATCGCCGCGTTGCTATCGATCGAGCCGAGCAAGCCCGCCACACGGCACACATAACTGCCCTGATCGCTTTCCGCGACGCTTGAAAGGGCGAGGGTGTCGGTGTCCGCGCCGCTGACGATTCCGCCGTTTTCGACTGGCATGCCGCCCTTGAGCCATTGGTAGGAAAGCGTGCCCGTACCGGCGGCCGTCACATGGAAAGTGGCTGCCTCGCCCGGATTTTTCGTTACGCTTTGCGGCTGGGTGAGAATGGCTGGATCGTTTACCGTCAATGTCGCCGAATCGGAGGCAATGCCCGCGTCGGTTCCGGAAATCACGCAACGGAATGTTCCTTCGTCCGCTTCCGCGCATTCCGATACTGTCAGCGAAGGTGTATCCACGCCGCTGAATTTCAAGTCATTGGACAGGCCGATCCATGAAGCGCCGCTGCGTTTCTGCCATTGATACGAGATGGCGCCGGTGCCCGTTGCCGCCACGGAGAAGGTAGCATCCGTTCCGGCCAATACCTGCTGATTGGCCGGATGCGTCGTGAATACGGGATCTATTACGCCCAATGTCACGGGATTCGTTACGGGATTTGTGGTCAAGTTGCCCGCCGAATTTGAAATTTGGCATGTGTAAGATCCCTCGTCGGCATTGGCCGCGACGATTGAAAGCGAAACGGTCGAGGCTCCGGAGATATTTCCACCGTCAGACAGATCCATCCCGTCTTTCTTCCATTGATACGTCAAGGGGAGCGTTCCCGTTGCCGACACGTTGTAGACAACAGTCGTGCCATAATCCACTGTCAAAGCCGTCGGGGACGGCTGCATGGTTATGACGGGCGGATTGTTCACGGTCAGGGTCGCTGGCGTTGTTGTCGGATTCGACAGGGTCTTGTCGCCCGCCGAATTGCTAATCGAGCAAGAATAAGAACCTTCGTCGTCCTCGATGACATTGGCGATTTGCAACGTGGCCGTGTCCGCTCCGCTGATGCGCCCACCGTTGGACAATGGCGTTCCGGCCTTGCTCCATTGGTACGAAAGCGGTTCGCTGCCTTCGCTTAGAACGACCGTAAACGTGGCCGTGGTGGTGGGATCGATGGTCAGGCTGATCGGTTGGACGCCTATCACCGGCGGCGCGTTGACGGTCAGAACCGCTTCCGCCGAATTCAGGCTGCCGTCCGCGCCGGTCACGACGCACCGGTAACCGCCGTCATCCGCACGAACCACATAACTGATATTCAACGTGGGTGTTGTCGCGCCGGAAATGGTTCCCCCATTGGCAAGGTCGGCCCAGACAGATCCTTCTCGTTTCTGCCACTGGTAGGCAATGGCCGTTCCTTGGGCCGAAACACTGAAATTCACGCTGTCAGTCGGATCTTTGGTGGCCGAATTGGGATTGCCCACAATTATTGGATCCTGCACCGTAAGATGTTTTGGATCGGAAGTGATGGTGGCGCCCAGCGCGGTGATTTCGCAGACATAATCGCCTTCATCCGCATTGGCGCATTGGTAAATGTTCAGGACGTCGGTGTCCACGCCCGTGTATTTTGTGCCGTTTACAAGATAATCGCCGCCCACTTTCTTCCATCGGTATTGAACACCGTTTACCGGATCCGCGCCCGTGGCCAGAGTGAGCGCAAATTCGGCGGTCGCCCCATAATTGAGCGAATTGTCGGACGGTTGTGTGGCGATAGTGGGCAATTGTCCCGCGATTACCGGGGTGCCGCTTGTTACTGTCGTCGTCCACACCCCACCGGCCGCGAGTTCGCCTTCGGCGCCCAGGGCGCCGGCAATCTTTTGGCCGGCCGCTGTTCCAACGCGGATGGCGACATTGGTCAGTGTGGTGGTTCCGCTGTTCTTGACCATCACTTGATCGTAACCGTTGAATACGGCTTTTACCGGCGTGGATTGGGTAAATGTGTAATATTGAAGACCACCATTGTCGGGAAGAAGCAGATCGAGGTCGGTCTTGTTCCAATAAGCCGGCAAACACCAGCCATGTGCGGCCGGTCCGCCCAACATCGTGGGAATGCGCGGATACGTTGAAGCCGTGGCTTGATAGGGCGAGTTGGTATTGGTCGTAAGCCATGCGTTATTGGTCGTAACGCCGCGCGTCGGTGTTTCATAGGCGGATCCGGAACCTATGACCGGGTCGTACATGGCCAACGACGTTGGATTCATGGTGGAAATAAGGGTGCATGCGCCGTTGCGCTGGGGGTCCGCGTCGGCCACATTGGCCGCGCGAATGGTGGCGTTCGGCGCGATGATGACAGAACCTTGCAGTTTGATCATGCCCGGTGTTCCGTACCCGGAGTTGCCGCCACGGCCGCCTTGTCCGCCTTCTTGGCCGGGGGCGCCGTTGCCGCCTTTGCCGCCTTGTCCGCCTGCTCCGCCGTCACCGGCTTTTGTCGTTCCATCGGAACCGCCGATACCGCCGTTGCCGCCTGATGCGCCCAATGCTCCACTGGCTCCGGCGCCGCCCAGACTAGTACCGCCGGATCCTCCTTCGGCGGGAATGCCGGCCGACACGTCCAACACCACCCCGCTGCCGATGGACAACAAACCTCTTGCCGCCAAAATAAATGCGCCGCCGCCGGATGCGCCCGATGCGCCGGTACCGCCTGTGCCGCCGATGCCTCCGCTGCCGCCATTACCTCCGGCGCCGCCCGCGCCTCCTCCTCCGCCCGTGCCGACTGCCGGCCAGCCGCCCGAGGCTGTAGCGCCGTTACCGCCCGTGGTTCCGCCTGTCACCGGGGTACTACTGGCGATGCCATCTGCGCCGACACCGTTTATGCCTGTACCACCGGCATTTTTACCGCTTGCTCCGCCACCACCGCCACCTCCGACTCCGCCCGCGCCGCCGCCGCCGCCGCCCGCGCCGCCGCCGCCGCCTCCTCCTCCGCCGCCCGTGCTGTAACTGAACAGCGCCACCGCCGCGCCTCCGCCGCCCCCGCCGGAGGCTCCTCCTCCTCCGCCGCCGCCACCGCCGCCGCCGCCACCACCACCACCAGCGCCGCCGCCGCCGCCGCCGCCGCCATTACCGGCCACGAGGCTCAAAGAAGAAGCCAATGCGCTGATATTGGTATAAATGGCATTTCCCCCCACGCTGCCCTGTTTTCCGTCGGCCGAAGTAGCCCGTGCGGGTGTTGTCCCATTTCCCCCGTTATTGCCATTGCACACGGAACCCCCTGTACCGGGATCCCCTATCAATCCACCGGAAGCGCCTCCCTGCCCTGTGATGCCGTTTGCGGGCCCGGCCGTTCCGCCGGATCCGCCTAAACCACCCAAACCATCCGTCGTCGTATTATTGCCTTTCGCGCCACCGTTTCCCCCTGAACCGTCGCCGCCATACCCTTTGAGTCCTAAACCGCCGTCTTGGCCGTTGCTTCCCTGGGAACCGGGTTGGCCGTTGCTGGCGACAACGCCTGCGCTACCTCCCACGCCGGGCATGCCGTTGCCTGTTCCGGTTCCTTTGGAACCACCCGCGCCGCCCGTACCACCCAGGCCGCCTGCACCGCCCGCGCCGCCCGCGCCGCCCGCGCCACCCGCGCCGCCCGCGCCGCCTGCGCCGCCTGCGCCGCCCCCGAATCGGCCTGCGGCCGCCCCGGTATCATCGGCGCCGGCATTCAAACTCGAATTCCAGTACATGTCATATTGGGCGACAATCGAGCATGGGCGATTACCGATGGCCTGAAACGTGACCCCGCTGGGCACATTCACGTTTTGAAAACGAAATACCGCCACATCGCTATCCACTTCGCCGTTGATGGGGGCGCCTCCGTTGATTTTTATCGTGGGCGGGGTTGCGCCCGTGTTGATTTCCACAACATCGCCCCCTGAGGGTTGAAAATCACCGAGCGCGCCCGTGCTTGAGTACAAATCGGCAGCGGCCGTGCCTGCTACAAGCAGGCCAATCAGTCCCCACGCGAAGATCATGCCCGTAATCCCCCCCAAAAAATGAAAAATCGTATTTTCTGTTCGTTGTGTATTCATCCCGTAATCCCTCCTCTTCGAAAAAACACCTCAATGAAGGAAAAAACCGCACAAAAAAACTGCGCGTTTCACCAACTAAAACAAGACCCTGCTACTTGCACGGATACGCCGCGTTCGTTTTCCCATCATTCCTGAACGAACACGGAAACACCCTTTACGGTATTCAAACCTACTGCACCCGTTCGGAATTGTACACAGGCCGATAAAAAAAAGCAAGCACCATCCTGATAATTCTGCGGTATTCCAAAAGAGAAAAACCGGGAAGAAAACCTTTGCGTTTTATTAACACGATTTCCATGTTTTATGGTATTGTTATATGGTATGCGGGCGACGATGCTCACAAACGGGGTGCGTCGCGATGCGTCCGAATGCTGAAAGTAAGGAGGAATGGTGTATGCGGCGGTTGGTTTTTGGGCCGTGGTGGGCTTGTGCCTTGGCGTTGTTTTTTGCCTGGAGTGCGGTGGCGCAGGATCCGGCGGTTACCAAACAGCCTCAATCGGCGACGGTCAATGTCGGCCAATCGGTGACGTTCAGCATTATCGCGTCAGGCACGCAGCCTATATCTTATCAGTGGTTTAAGGATTCGGACAGCATTCCGGGGGCAACCACAACGTCGTATACGATCGCCTCGGCGCAGAAATCGCACGAGGGATCGTACGTTTGCATGGTATCCAATTCCCAAGGCCATGCCTCGTCGGCGAGCGCGGAGTTGGTGGTCATCAATCCCATTACGATTCTCAGTCATCCGCAATCAGTGACCGTGAATCCCGGCCAGCAGGCCAGTCTCAGCGTATCCGCGACCAGCGCGCTGCCCTTGTCGTATCAGTGGAAAAAGAACGGCGGGGCCGTTACGGGGGCGACCAACGCGACCTATACCGTTTATTCGGCCAGCGAAGACAATGAGGGCACGTACATCTGCACGGTGTCGAATGCGGACACCAGCGTGGACTCCAATTCGGCATTGCTCTCGGTCAATAATCCGGTGGTTATCACGTCCCATCCGCAATCCGTTACGCTCGCTCCGCTTCAGGGGACCGTTTTTTCCGTAACGGCGACCGGTACGCCCCCCCTGAGTTATCAGTGGCTGAAGGACGGTGTGGACATTGCCCAGGCGACGGCCAATACCTACGGCATTCCTTCCGCCACCGACGCCGACGTGGGCAATTACAATTGCCGGGTCTCGAACGTTACGGGCAGCATGCTGTCCGAAACCGCCGCGCTGGTTGTGGCCAGCGCCCCGCGTATTATTGTGCAGCCGCAATCGGCCCAGTTGATCTTCGGACAACCCGCCAGCCTCAGCGTAACCGCCACGGGATCCGCGCCGCTGAATTATCAATGGCAAAAGAACGGTTCCGCCATTCCCGGCGCCACGTCTTCGACCTACTACATCGCTTCCGCAACGTCGGCGGACATCGGTCTCTATGCCTGTATGGTATCCAATCCATTTGGCGCGGAATTATCGGCCACCGCCACACTGTCGGCCGACACGCCGGTGACCATTACGACCCAGCCGCAGTCGCAGACGGCCGGGCCGGGCCAGCGGATTTCCTTCTTCGTAACGGCGACAGGCACGTTGCCGAGAAGTTATCAATGGCGCAAGAACGGAGAGGACATTCCCGGCGCCACCGGGACCATTTACGCCATCAATGCCGTCTTGAAGCCCGACGAGGGCGAATACCGGTGTGTTGTGTCGAACAGCGTCAGCAGCGTGATTTCGGACCCGGCCTTTCTGGTGGTCAAGGATTCGCCTTACATCAGCGCCCATCCGGAATCCCTGACGGTCAATCCCGGGGAAACGGCCACGTTCTCGATTACAGCCAGCAGCGCCGTGACGCCGGTGACCTACCAGTGGCGCAAGAACGGCACGGATATCCCCGATGCGACGAACGACACGCTCGTCATACCCGCCGCCCAGGAATCCGATGAAGGCAGCTACTCGTGTATTGCGACCAATCCCATCGGGGATACGCCGTCCAATCCGGCCACACTCACGGTGAACAATCCCGTCGTGATCGGCACGCAACCCCAATCCGCCACCGTGAATCCGGGCCAGACCATTTCCCTGTCGGTCAGCGCCACGGGCACCGCGCCCATCAGCTACCAGTGGCGCAAGAATGGGGCGGTTATTGCCGGCGCCACGAACGCCCTGTTAGACATTGTGTCGGCGCAGAAAACCGATGAGGGCAGTTACGCGTGCGCCGTGTCGAACGTGACAGGCACGGTCCTTTCCTCGACGGCGGTCATTGTCGTCAATGATCCTGTGGTGATTACGGCTCATCCGCAGTCCGTCACGGTTGCGCAAAGCCAGCCGGTCATTTTTACCGTGTCGGCCACGGGCACGGCCCCGTTGAGTTATCAATGGCGCAAGAATGGAACGAACATCGCCGACGCCACCCTTGCGGCGTACGGGTTTGCCTCGGCCCAATTATCCAACGCGGGCGACTATGACTGCGTGGTCACAAATGTCGTCGGCAGCGTTGCGTCGAATGCCGCCACGCTGACCGTCAACGCGCCTGTCACCATTACCGCGCAGCCGGTTTCCCAGACGGTCAATCCGGGTCTGACAACCACGTTTACGGTAGCCGCTTCCGGTTCGCCGGTCATCAGTTACCAGTGGCGCAAGAACGGCGTGGACATTCCCGGCGCCACGGAGGCGACGTACCGGATTGCCGTCACCCAGGAAGAAGACGAAGGCGGCTATTTCTGCGTGCTGCTGAATCCGTTCGGCGCGGCTTCCTCCGATGCGGCCACGCTAACGGTGAACGATCCCGTGGTCATCGTTTTCCATCCGCAATCCCAAACCTTGAACGCCGGGCAGGCGGCTTCTTTCTCCGTGGCCGCAACGGGCACGACGCCGTTCAGTTACCGGTGGCGGAAAAACGGCGCCAATATCGCCGGCGCCACGGAGGCGACCTATGCCATTGCATCCGTGCAATCGTCCGACGCGGGAAGTTACGTTTGCGTCGTGACGAACGTAACCGGCAGCACGACGTCAAATCCGGCGACGCTGACCGTCAATTCCACCGCGGTCTTTACCACGCATCCCCAGTCGCAAACCGTCAATGCCGGACAGACGGTTTCGTTTTCTGTCGTGGCCATGGGCACCGAACCCATCAGTTATCAATGGCGCAAGAACGGCGTGAACATCGCCGGCGCCACCGCCGCCACGCATACCATGGCGTCCGTGCAGGAATCGGATGAGGGCGACTATGCCTGTGTGGCCACCAACATCGTCGGTAGCGTTACCTCGAACGTTGCCGTCCTTTCGGTCAACGATCCGGTTGTTTTCACCGCCCAGCCGCAATCGCTGACGGTAAATCCGGGGCAGGCCGCGTCTTTCTCGGTCGCCGTGACGGGCACGGCGCCGTTCAGTTATCAATGGCAAAAGGGCGGATCGAACATCGCCGGCGCGACGTCGGACACGTATTCCATCGCATCGGCACAGCAGAGCCATGAAGGCATTTATTCATGCACGGTCGCAAATGTGGCCGGCAGCGTAATGTCGGCGGCGGCGGCGCTGACCGTGAATGATCCGGTCGTTTTTACCGCCCAACCGCAATCGTTGACGGTGAATCCGGGACAGAGCGCATCCTTTTCCGTTGCCGCGACGGGCACGGCGCCGATCAGTTACCAGTGGCGCAGGAATGGCGTGAATATCGCCGGCGCCACAAATGCATCGTACACGATTGATTCAGCGCAGGAGTCCGACGAGGCCGCCTATGTCTGTGTGGCAACGAACGTCGCGGGCGCCGCCACCTCGAATACGGCAAACCTCGTGGTGAACAATGCCCCGGCGATTACCGTGCAGCCCCAATCGCGAACGATCAATCCGGGACAGTCTGTCACGTTTTCCATCGCCGCGACGGGGGCCGCGCCGCTGAGTTATCAGTGGTCCAAGGATGGCGTGGCCATTGCCGGCGCCACACGGGCCGACTATACGGTGTCGTCCGCGCAGGAAAACGACGAAGGGGCGTATGTATGCGTGGCGAGCAATTCCGTCGGCAATGCAACCTCGAATGCGGCCCTGTTGTCGGTCAACGATCCCGTTGTCATAACGGCGCAACCGCAATCGTTGACGGTCACGACCGGATCGCCGGCGGCATTCAGCGTAACCGCGACGGGTACGCCTCCGTTCAGTTATCAATGGCGCAAGGATGGCGCCAACATCGAAAGCGCTACCAATGCGTTGTATGCCATTGCGGAAGCGCGGAAAACGAATGCCGGAACATACGTCTGCATCGTTACGAATGTTGTGGGCAGCGTTACGTCGCAATCCGCAAGGCTGACCGTGGATGAACCGCCCGCCCAAGTGGCCGTTGGCAGTGGACAAGGCAGACCCGGTCAAACCGTGGAAGTTCCCGTTGCGCTGATTACGAACGGCACCCGGCCCGCGGCCCTTAACATGCGCATCGTGTATGATTATGCGTTGCTGGAGTATCAGGGCGTTACGGCGGGCCCCGTGGCCATCGAGGCCGGCAAGAATGTCAACGCCAACGAACTGGAAACGGGAAAAATCAGTTTTGTTGTATGGGGACTCAATACCTCGGCCATGAGCGACGGCACGCTGATGACTCTCTCCTTCCTTGTTCGGTCGAACGCGACGCCGCAGCAGGTCGTGTTGCGCGCTGAAAATGCGTCCATGTCCGATCCGGATGCCATTCTTATTGCCGTTACGGTATCCAATGGCAGTGTCCGTATTACTGATTCCGGCGGCGAAGGCGAGGGTGAAGGCGAGGGTGAAGGCGAGGGTGAAGGCGAGGGCGAAGGTGAAGGCGAAGGTGAAGGCGAAGGCGAAGGCGAAGGCGAGGGCGAAGGTGAAGGTGAAGGCGAAGGTGAAGGCGAGGGCGAAGGTGAGGGTGAAGGCGAAGGTGAAGGCGAGGGCGAAGGTGAAGGCGAGGGCGAAGGTGAAGGCGAGGGCGAGGGTGAAGGTGAAGGCGAAGGCGAAGGCGAAGGCGAAGACATTGTCGTATGGGTTCCCGACCGGGCGGTTGCGTCAGGTGAATTGACGTTGATCCCGCTGAATGTTTCGGCGCCAGTCGGTACGGCGTTTTCCGGCGTGTCCATTGATTTTCGGTACGACGCGGCGCTGATAGATCGCTCGACGGTCCAAGTACAGCCGACGGCATTGACAGGGCAATTGAGTTTCACGGCGGATACGGACGAGGCAGGCAAAATCGTCATCACGGCGATTACGGACGCGGCCAATATCCGTGGAACGGGCCATCTGTTCGATATTTATGCGCGGGCGCGCACAAATGTCCCCAATGGGACCTGCGGCATGCTCCGTTTTGCGCGGGTGGACATGTACGGCCCAAATGGCGAAACGCTGGACGTTGATAGAAGCGATACGGGACAGATTTGCATCGCCAATGAATGCCGCGTGGGAGACTTGAACGGCGATCTGTTCGTCACGCTGGTGGATGCGATCGCCGCGTTGCAGGTTGCCGTTGGCAAGCTGTCCCTGACCGATTGCCGGTTGCAGTCGGGCGATCTGAACGGCGATGGTGCCATCAACAGCGCGGATGCCACCATGCTGCAGCGATTGGGCGCGGCGCTGCCCATCAATCCGCAGTCCTCCGGAAAAGCCGACACATCGGATCCAGCCTTGTTGAGCAATATTCTCCAAGGCACGGAATCCGTGTCGGTTTCCATGGAATCCGTGCAAGGCATTGTCGGGGAAAACGTGGAAGCGATGGTATCCATGGACAATCCGCTTGGCCTTGCCGGTTTCGACCTTCGGGTGTCCTATCCGCCGGAACTGAGTTTCATCGAGGCCGTTCCCGGATCGGTCGGAGCGGGTGCGCCGATGGAAGTCAAGGACGAAGCCGGACATGTGAATATCAGCCTCTCCCGAAGGGATGCCGTCCTTGCGGCGAAAGCCGGCGGCACGGCCTTGGTCACCTTGCGCTTCCGCGTCGAGGCGAAGCCCACGAACGGCATGGCGGCGCTGGGCATCGAAAAATGCGTCTTGAACGGACAATACGGCGACACGTTCGCTTCCTATACCCAGGTGAAGGCCAACGGGACGAATGTCGCTGTTACAAACGGCGACGATCCGGTTTGCTGTTTCAACGCGGGCATCGCGGCGCCGAAGCCCCGCGGACCGGGCGACGGCCTGTTGCTGGCGGCCGTCGCGTTTACTTTGGCGGCGGCGGGTTGGCGCAGACGGCTGGCCCCGGTCCATGAAAAACCGTAACGCGGAGATCCATGTCCATAAAGCCGCGTCCATTCGAGTGGAATTATTGCGCCATGTGCGGCGCGGCGCTTTCTTTGTCTTCGGATGGTGAAAAGCCGCGTCCTTATTGTGCCGGCTGCAATCGTTTTTTCTACCGGAATCCGTTGCCGGCCGTGTGCGCTATCATTACCCGCGGCGAAGAGTTGCTGCTGGTTCAGCGGGCCGTGGACCCCTGCCGCGGCCACTGGTCGCTGCCCGGCGGGTTTGTCGAACTGGGGGAAACCGCCGAGGATGCGCTTGTTCGCGAAATGCGCGAGGAAACCGCGCTCGAAGTGTCCGGTTTGTCCCTGGTGGGCGTCAGCACCCAGCAGAGCATCCATTACGGCGGGGTGATGGTTCTCGGTTATGCGGTCGGGAAATGGACCGGGGAACCCAAGCCCGATTCCGATGCGACCGACATCCGGTTCTTTGCGCCGGATGCCCGTCCCCCGTTGCCGTTTCCCGCCCACCGCGAACTGTTGGCCCTTTTCGACAAGCAATCAGGGAACCGGCTTCTTGCGTAGAAGAATGAGCGCGTGGCCGTTGCGCATCGGCCTGTGTTGCCTGGCATGCCTTGCCGCCACGATGGATGCACGCGGCGCAGACGATGGGCAGGCCGGCGCGTTCGGGCAGGCGCTGGATGCGCGAAAGGGGGCGATAGTCGTGCCGGCGTCGGCGGAATTCAGGGCGCTGCCGCTGACGATCGAATGCCGGGTGAGGTTGCTGGGCAAGGAGCAGTACAACATTCTCGTTGCCAATGAGCCAAAATCCTCGGCGACGCATTGGGAGATCTTCACGACGCCGGGTGATGGCGTTTTACACGCCTACGTGCCGGGCCGCATGCCGGATCACGTCCACACGAGCGCCGCCATTGCGGACGGACAGTGGCATTGGGTCGTCATGACGATAGAACCAAACCGCATCCGGCTATTCGTGGATGGCGTCGAAACGGCCGGCCAGGAATCCACTGTCGTCAATGACATGACGATCGAAGGGCCGCTGGCCATCGGAAGTCTGGCCGAGGGCGGGTTCGAATGCAACGGTCTCATTGACGAGGTGCGGATATCGAAAGTCTTGCGTTCGCCCGATGCGGTTCCCTCCGGGGAATTGTCCGCAGATGATTCGACCATAGGCCTTTGGCATTTCACGGCGGACGCACTAGGCAAGGACGCGTCGTCGTTATCACGCGACGGCCAACGGAAGGCGCGGCAGATCGCTTTTACGGACAGCGGCATCGAGATTCCCGGCGGCATGTCCGCGGACCTGCAACCGTTGCCGCCGGCGGAAGACGCGGCGCCGTTGCGCATGGCGGTGGCGAAACTGGCGGACCGCCTGAACCTGAAGAGCATCCGCGTCGAATCCATTCCGGACGCCGCGTTGCGCGAATGGAGTTACGATTTCGAGTGGATGGGCAAGAAGGAATACCCGGAACACCGGCCCGGCGGACCGGATGCGGAGAAACTGAAGCGCGAGGTCTACGATCCGCATGCCTTGATTTGGGAAAGCGACAACGGGCCGTTGGGAACCGTGCTACGCCGCGCCGGGGCGCTGGCGGATGCGCTCGCGGACGATTCGCCATGCCGGGCGGATCTGCAAGCCTTGCGCGACTCGGCGCCCGCGCCGGGAACGGACGGGTATAAACCGCACTACCTTGCGGCTTGTGCGATTCGCCGCCAACTCGCACTGGGCAATCCGCTGCTGGATTTCGACGCGATCCTCTTCGTCGCGCGCGGGACTTTCGAGGGGTCGGTGCGTTCCAATCCCGAAACCGCCGATCCGCAGGGAGGCCATTTCGTCACGCAGTATTTCGGCTTCAACGCGCTGCCCGGCGGCGGACTCTTCATCGTGAAAAACTACAAGACGCAGCCGGAAATCGTGAATGTGCTGGCCGATTCCGTTGTCGGGAATGGACGGCTCAAGGGCCGCAAACTCGATTACGGCGCCTTCGCCACACCGGACCTGTCGTTCGACGGCCGGACGATCGTGTTCGCATGGACCGAAAACAGCGAGCACAAGTGGATTCAATCGAAAAAGACCTGTTTCCACCTGTTCAAGGTCAACGTGGACGGGTCGAATCTCGTGCAGTTGACCGACGGCGCGTACAACGATTTCAGCCCGTGCTGGCTGCCGGACGGCCGCATCGCGTTCGTGTCGGAACGGCGCGGCGGCTACATCCGCTGTTTCGCGGCCTATCTGAAGGTCCGCAGCTACACGCTGTTTTCGATGAACGCCGACGGTAGCGACATTGTCCCGCTGAGTTACTTCGAGACCAGCGAATGGAATCCGTCGGTCAACAACGACGGCCAACTTGTTTATACCCGATGGGACTACGTGGACCGCGAGAATTGCCTCGGCACGCGATTCTGGATCAGCAATCCGGACGGCACGAATCCGCGCGCACCGCACGGCAATTATCCGCATCCGTATCACACGTTCCCGGATCATCAACCGTGGAAGGTCGAGAATGGCCGCGAATGGGACAGCCGTTTCGGCGCGCCGCTGGTCGAAATGAGCATTCGCGCGATCCCGGATTCGCCGCTCTATATTTTCACCGCCGCGCCGCATCACGGATCGATTTACGGATCGCTCTGCATGCTCGATCTGCGCCGGGAAGACGACGGCCACATGAACCAGATCCGGCGTGTCACGCCCGACGAGCCCTTCCCGGAAACGGAGATGCCCGGCCGCCGCCATTACAAATACGGCACGCCGTGGCCGCTGAACGGGGATTTCTATCTCTGCAACGTCTGGGAGAATCTCGCGCTGGTGGATCGCTTCGGCAACAAAGAGGTCTTATGCGACTTGCGTTCGATGCCGTGCGCGCAGGACGAGCGCCTGCGGCTTGTCAATCCGATCCCATTGCGCGCGCGCGCCGCGCCGCCGGTCATCCCCCCGAAAGTTCGCGCAAAAGGCAACGAAAACGCGCCCAGCGCCACCATCGCCGTCATGAACGTGTACGACTCCGACTTGCCGTTCCCGGAAGGTGTCCGGATCCAATGGATCCGCGTCGTGCAAAACATCCCGAAGACGAACCACGCGATGGGCGAGCCGATGATCGGCTACGAACGCGAAAACACGCCGCGCATTCCGCTCGGCATCGTGCCGGTCGAGGAAGACGGCAGCGCCTTTTTCGAGGCGCCTGTCGCCAAGCAATTGATTTTCCAGGCGCTCGATGAAAACTTCATGGCCGTGCAGTCCATGCGGTCCTCGGCCTTCGTCCATCCCGGCGAACGGCTCACCTGCGCCGGGTGCCATGAAAAGACGCAGAGCGCGCCGCAACGCGAAACGAAACCGCTTGCCCTGCGGCGTCCGCCGTCGAAATTGCAGCCCGAATGCGGTCCCGTCGAACCCGTCAGTTATTACCGCCAGATCAAGCCGATTTTCGACGGGAAATGCCTGCCCTGCCACAGGGAAAAAAGCAAGGGCCCACAGGACATGAGCTACGAGGCGCTCAAGGAAGGCTATACCTTCTGGTTTTCCGGTGCCATGTTCACCGACATGACGACCGCGTACAGCGGCATCCACGGCGGATCGCGCACGATCCCCGGACGTTTCGGCGCGCGCGCCTGTGCCATCGGCCAGGCGATGCTATCGGAAACGCACCGAAAAAACGTGTCGCCCGAAGATCGGCATCAAGTCATCCAGTGGCTCGACTGCAACTCGCTGCGCCTCGGCAGTTACATCCGCGAAGCCGCGCAACTGAAAGGCGAACTCGTGTGGCCGTGCATGGACGTGGACCCGGCGAATGTCCAAGGCATTGACGGAACCGAGCCGGGTCTCAAGCACAACTTCTGGCACGAAAACACCTACGGGCCGCATACCGTGCTGTTCTCGGAGCACGCGCACGACCGTATCGGCATTTTGAACAAGGCCGGCGAAATTGTGTGGGAGTATTCCATGCCGCATCCGCAGGACGTGTGGATGCTGCCGAACGGCCATATCCTGGCCGCTTACTACCAGGGCGTGCGCGAAATCACGCGCGACAAGGAAATCGTCTGGGAGTATCGCACGGAAAAGCCGAACGAGATCCCCAATTGCCAGCCGCTGCCCGACGGCAACGTCATGATCGGCATCGTGGGCGAATGTCGCCTGATCGAAGTCAATCCAAAAGGCGAGATCGTCCACCAAGTCCAGTTGTCCACGACCGAGAAGACGCCCCACGCCCAGTTCCGCTTCTGCCGCAAGACACCCGAAGGAACCTATCTCGTCCCGTTCACCGCCGAGGGGGCCGTGCGCGAGTACGACCGCGACGGGAATGTGATCCGCGAATTTCCGCACCGGCCGATGCCCGTGTGCGCGCTGCGCCTCGAAAACGGCAACACGCTCATCAGCGCCGACCGAGCCGTCACCGAGTACGACCGTGACGACAACGTCGTCTGGGAATTGCGCGAACACGACATCCCCGACATCGAAATCGGCGCGCCCGCCGGCATCCACCGCCTCGACAACGGGAACACCCTCGTTTGCAACTGGAACACCCGAGACACCGGCGACAAAAACGGGGCCCACATCCTCGAAGTGACCGACGACAAACGCGTCGTCTGGCAGGTCACAGGAACCCACATCGGCCAAGTCGCCCAATGCCGGATCCTGGCGGAGGAATAGGGAATCGTTTCAGGTTTCGGCCGATATCGCCGGCAAATCTTCAGCCTGAACGTCCACTTTTTGTGCCGCCGGGTGTCTTATAATACGGTTGGTATATAGTGTGGAGGCCGGCATGCTTCGGGAACAGGATGTCCTTATGGCCCAATCGGGCGATCGCGAGGCTTTCGGGGCTCTTCTCGCGGGCCATTACGACATGGTTCACGGGATAGCGCTCGGTCTTGTCGCCGATCGTTTGGCCGCGGAAGATATCGCCCAGGAAGTCTGGTTGATTGCGTGGGCCAACCTTGGCCGGTTGCGTCATCCCCGGGCGTTTACGATATGGCTGCGGCGAATTGCGCGGAACTGCTCGTTGAACTGGCTGCGGGACGAGCGCTATCGCCGCGCGCTGTGCCGGGAAATGGCCGCGCAGGGTCGGACGGCCGTTTGCGACGATCCCGCCGTCGTGGCGGGGCGAAATGAGGAATTCAGCCGGGCATGCCATGCGATTGCCGCTCTTGCGCCCCGTATTCGCGAGGCGATGGCCCTGCACTTCCTGAAAGGCCGGAGTATTGCCGAAGGAGCGGTTGCGCTCGGAATCACGGAGGCCGCCATGAGAAAACGTGTCCAAACGGGTTGCGCACAGCTTCAGGCGCAACGGATGGCGGAGGAACGCCCTCCCATCGAACCGTTTATTCGGGAAAGCCCCAAGCCGGCATGCCGCCGGATTCTGGCGGCGCTCGCCGCAGGACCCGCCGTGCCCGGTTTTGGAAAATCGGTATCGGACGCCCCGGCCCTGTCGCTGGCCCTTCAACATGTCATGACCGGGGGATCGTTGTCGGCCCTTCGCGCGTCCGGTCTCAGCGCCGCTTTTTTCACGTTTATCGTTGCGGCGGTTGCCGCGGCCTCCATTGCGACGGGAGTCGTCGTCGCGGCATGGGCGGGCCGTGAGGATGCCCCGCGCGGGACGCATGATCCGCGTGAACACGATCCAAGGTGGTATCAAGGCGTGGGGATCGTTCTCAAGCCGGTATGGGACGATCCATTCCGCGGATACCGGCTCGTGCAGCACGTCATTCCCGGATACCCGGCCGAAAAGGCCGGACTGCGCGCGGGCGACCGCGTGGTGGACCCGCCCCTGACGCCCGAAACCGGGCATCATGAACTGTTTCATGGTCCCGCCGGAACCTCGATCCATATCGCCATAATGCGGCCCCGGCCCGACGGAAGCGAAGAGCGCATCGAAAAGACAATCATCCGCACTTTCGTGCCCCGGCATCTTCTCGACGAAGCCAATGCCAAGGTCAAGGCCGAGGAAAAAGCCTTGCAGACAGGAAAGCAATAGGGCGTGGCGTCGTCTCGCCGAAATCTTGGGCATGAGACCGGAAGGCCGTGACAAAAAGATACCCCCTTCGACACCACGATGGCGGCAACTTCCCTGTGGCTGTGAACGGGGACTCGGATTCTCAGGGACTCCCAGATACGTGCATAAGAATGCGGCAGGGATGCCGCGTCTACTGTAGAAGCGGCATCTTACTGCTTTTTGATCAATTTCGCGATGTCCTTACGCACGGACGGGGATTGCCGTTATCCTGCAAATGGCCCATTTTGTAGGTTTTCCTGTACGGACGGGACTGAGCCTTGAGCGGATTAAAACGGAAGTTGAGTAAGTCTTGAGGTGTTTTTTGCGGGGCTTGGGGGTAAGGCTTTCCAATGACAACAGTTATGGATGTGTTGTGTTCGCGGGAGTGTCGCTAGTGAATATGTGAAATAGCGC